>ENA-UEYI01002181-UEYI01002181.1-human-gut-metagenome-genome-assembly--contig:-NODE-2181-length-14192-cov-3.460290_pt1 | contig 14192 bp, 16 predicted proteins | sample MGYA00242900_ERZ507916 | MGnify/ENA primary metagenome ERZ507916 (study PRJEB26167, sample SAMN06115521) | human gut metagenome | host: Homo sapiens | place: China:Chongqing | collected 2015-09-02...
AATTTCGTTTGGATGTGGTATACTGGACTCGAAAGGAGGCGAGCGGATGCAGAGGCTGATTTTTCATGTGGACATCAACAGCGCGTTTTTGTCGTGGGAAGCGGCGCGGCGCGTTGCGGCGGGCGAGGCCGATCTGCGGCTCATCCCGTCCGCCATCGGCGGCGACCGGGACAAGCGCACGGGTATCATTCTGGCAAAGTCGATTCCCGCAAAGGCCTTCGGCGTCACGACCGGCGAGCCCGTCGGCATGGCGCTGCGCAAATGTCCGCAGCTCGTGCTGGCTCCGCCGGATTTTCGGCTGTATTCGAAAAATTCCAGAGCGTTCATCGCCATCTGCCGCCGCTACGCGCCTGTTGTGGAGCAGGTATCGATCGACGAATGCTTTCTCGACATGACCGGCACGGGACTTCTCTACCCAGACCCCGTCGCCATTGCGCATATCATCAAGGATACGATCTTCTCCGAGCTGGGCTTTACGGTCAACGTCGGCATCGCGCCCAATAAGCTGCTGGCAAAGATGGCGAGCGATTTTGAAAAGCCAAATAAGGTTCACACCCTGTTTGCATCCGAAATTCCGCAGAAGCTCTGGCCGCTGCCTGTGGGCGCGCTGTATTCGGTCGGCCGCGCGACGGCGAGCAAGCTGACCGCTTCCCAAATCCGCACGATTGGTGATCTTGCAAAGACCGATCTTGCGCGTGTGCAAAAGCTCGTCGGCGTCAAAATGGGAAAGCTCATCCACGATTACGCAAACGGAATGGATTCCTCGCCCGTGCTGGCAGAGCCGGAGGCCGTGAAGGGCTACGGCAACTCTGTGACACTGGAAGAGGATGTGACTGACACCGCGCAGGCAAACAAAATCCTGCTGGCGCTCTGCGACAGCGTTGCGTCCCGGATGCGCGCGGACGGCAGGCGCTGCTCTTGCGTAACCGTGACCATCCGCGGAAACGATTTCCGAAACAAATCCCACCAGAGAAAGCTCCCGGAGCCGACCGACGTGACCGCCGAGGTCTTCGCGCTTTCCAAAACGCTGTTTTCAGAGCTGTGGGACGGCTATACGCCGCTGCGGCTGCTCGGCGTGACGTTGGGCGACATTTCCGACGACGAGACGGTGCAGCTCTCCATGTTCCAAGATGATCAAAAAGATCGCGCTCGGAAACTTGACCAGACCGTCGACCAACTGCGCAGCAAGTTCGGCGTTACCGCCATCTCGCGCGGGAGCGTCACGGATGCGACGAAGCGCGTGGGCAGAAAATATAAGGCGCAGTTGGAAGAGGATAAGCCAAAATAGTCTCAGTCATAGCTGATGTACGGAATTTTCAGCCAGTGCGTCCAGCGCGCACCTTCGAGCTTGGTCTTGACGACACCATACCGCGTGCCCATTGCTTCGACCACCTCGCCGTTTCCGATGTACACACCGATATGCCCGTCGTGCCAGACGGCGAGACCAGGCGTTTCCGGAATGGTGTCAATCGTGCCGGAGACGGTCGCGGAATGGTACATCTCGTTTGCTGAGATATCCGGCATTCCGTTCGTGTTGTAGACGATTTCTTCCGTCTCCGCATCCAGCCAGCCGTAGCCCTTAATCAAACCGACACAGTCTGTTGTGCGACCACCGACCCACGTCTGGCGAATGAACTCCGCGTTGCCAGCAAGAGCATCCGGGTACTGCGCCAGCTTGGATTCAAACAGGCCCTCCGTCAGCACAAGGCCGAACGTACCCCACACATAGCCCCAGTGTTCTTCGTAGGCGTGAATTGCATATTGAACCAAGTCCACAGCGTTCTTGCCGGCCGGGTTCGTGAAGCCGGCCGTGTCCAGTTCCGTGCTGCCGCTGCCGTAGCCGTAGTCGATTTGGATCGTATCGCCCGACGCACCAGTGCCGTCGCTGCCATTGGCATTGCCCGCGATCATCGTGTAGATGTGCGCGGCGTTTTCCTTGTCCTCGTCGGTGATAGTTCTGCCGAGCTTTGCCGCAAGATTTTCATACGCTGCCGCCAGCGAGAGCGGCACAGTGGCGGTATAGGGTTCCTCCTGTTCTATGACGCTCCCGTCTTCCAGTTCAACGAGTACGGTTTGCGTTCTCTGCTCTGTGCTGAAAAAGCAGTCCACAAAACGGTCTGCCGCGCGCTGACTTGGCGCATTCTCGCCAAAACAGAGGGCATAAAAAATCGCCTTGACCTGTATCGGGTCAAGACGATTGCCGTCGGTCATATTCGCGTTGGCTTCCGCTACCGCCGAATCCAGAAAGGAAAAAGCCGTCTGCATATCTGCAATGTGCGTTCTGAATTCGTCCGGCACATCTTCGCTATATGTCACCCCATAAAAAGAGGCTTCCACAGCGGAATTGTTGTGGTCGGCCCCACCTGCCGTGTTTGAGCAGAGGATGGCTGCGATCAGGATTACCGGTGCGAAAATAGCGACCAGCAGAAAGCCGACACCTTTTCGCCCGTTCTCGCTCGTCAGCAGCAGCGCCGCCGCGCGTGCGGCCATTGCGCTCATGCTCATAACTGCATTCCGCCCATGACCGGCGCGGCTTCCTGCTCTCCATCATGTGCGGTAAGCTGCGCACGGTCGTTTTCGCTCAAGCAGTCTGACAGCCCAGCCGCGTCCATGTATTCTGTGACACTTCCAGTCATACGGCGCAGGAGCTTTTCTTCTCCCTCTGCCTGCGGGCCAAGCCGGATGCGCTGCTCTGCCAGCGCCTGTGCGACCACCTGCTGCTCGTCCGGGGTCAGATGCAGAAGCAGTGGTTCTACCGGTCCTGGCTGCCCTCCAATTACCATGTACCGCGCGTGGACGCTGTTGTCCCCGCGGAACGCTTTCGTGATTGCGGCGGAAATGAGGAACATCCGGTCCAGATCCGCGCCGCTTTCGCCCAGCGTTTTGCCGGTGATGAAGCACTCCCTTTTGGGTTTGTCGCCCTCCTGCCATTCCAGATAGACGTCCAGATAAATTCCTTCGCTTCCGCCGTAATCGGTTTTGCAGAAAAAGTCAGCACCTTTGGGTATCTCGCGTCCGTTTTGCCAACGACTGTCTAGAAGAAGATACTCGTCCGGCAGATAGCCGACGCTGTCCAGCTGCGCTTCCAGCTCGTGAAAAACTTCTTCCGCTGTGCGCTGACCTGCATACGTCAGCTTTCGCGGATTCTCCGCATCCTGTATCCAGCGTTCAAATTCGATTTGCTTCATATGATCTCCTTTTCATCTTCATCTGTTACCTGCCGCCCGCCTTTCCGAACAGCGCTTCTTTATATTCCGGCGCGTGGACTTCCAGCAGGTAGCGTTCGTTGCCGCATTTGTAGAGGCACACGCCGCGCTGTGGGAACTTGATGAGGTCGAACTCGCTGTCCTCCAGCTGGAGCATATCCATATACGCGCGCCGGTCAATGGAACCGGCGTTGAACAGGAACTGGTGCGGCGGAATGGAGAACAGAGGCTTTGTCATTTCCCGCACACCCGGCTGGTCAAAATCTTCGAGGTTCTGGCTTGCCAGCACCAGCGCGGATTCTTTCTTGCGCACACGTTTGAGGGAATTTCGGATGTACTCGATAGCGACGGGATTGGACAGCCAGATATAGAGTTCGTCCAGCGCCGCGACGGTGTTGCCTTCGGTCAGCAGCTTGTCTGACATATACGACAGCAGGTTCAAGAGGATCGTGCTTCGCACATTCTGCGCCACAGACAGCAGACCTTTCACACCGAACACCAGAAAGCGCGTTGAGGTCAGGTTTGTGTGACCGTTGAAGAATTTCGAGTCCGCGCCGCGGCACATGGAGTGCAGCCCCAGCAGGATCTGCTGGAGCGTTTCTCTGGTGTAGAGCTGCGGCTTCGTTTCATCAAAATTCTCGTACTCGATCTCGATAAAATCATACAATTCTGAGAGAATGGGGTAGTCCTCCGGCCGCATCTGCGAAAAGTCCGTTTCCTCTGTAATTCCCCATTCCGTATATAGCTTGGTTAACATAATTTCAATCGTATCGATTTGTGCTGTCGTAAAGTCCTTGTAGGTGCGAAACACATCTTTGAGGAAAGACGTGTGCTGCGCCAGTCGGGTGGACTGCCGGAACGCTTTCGGTGCATCCACATCGTATGGGTCCGCATCGGTGTCCCAGCAGCGAGGCTCCAGCAGATTGATTTTATATGTTCCCTCGATAATGTCCGCAAAGCAGCCGCCGAGCGCCTGGCACAGCTCCCACTGCTCGTGCTCCACATCCAGCGTGATGACCGATTTTCCTGCTTCCAAAAAGTTGAGCAGAAGCAGTTTCATGAGGTAGCTCTTGCCCTGACCGGAGTTACCGAGAATCAGCACGTTGGCAGAGGTTTTATCTTCGTCGCGCTGGTCGAAGTCTACTACGATGTTGCTGCCGTACTTGTCTTTCCCGATGTAAAAGCCTTTTCGGTCCGTTTTACCGGAATAGTTGAATGGGAACAGATTTGCGACCGAGCTTGCTGGCAGGACGCGCTCATACTCTGTGCCAAGCACATTGAATCCGACCGGGCTGACGGCGCAGAAGCCTGCCTGCTGGCGGAGCTTCAGCCTGTCCACGTTCAGCTTGGAACGCATGAACTCGACCTCCACATTCGTCTGCAAAATTTGCAGCTCCTGCATATCTCCCGCGATCATTTCGATGTAGACAGCGCAGTGCAGCAGCGGTTCTTTGTTCCGGTGCAGAGAGCCGATGAGGTTTGCCACGTCCTGCAAATTGCTCTCCGCTTCGACCGACCGCTGCAAATCCTGTGCGCTGCCGCGGTTCATGCGGTTGCGAATTTCGGCGTTGTGGACGATTTTCCGTTCCTCCAATGGCGAGACCATGCGCGTATAGATGTGCAGCGTCACGCCGTGCTTTTCGCCCAAATGCCGCAGGATGGCAAGGTCATCGGTCGATGTTGGGTACTCACGCAGCGCCCAAATGCAGCGGAACGTATTGCCGCAGATGTAATAGCCGGTTTCAAATTTCACGATGCTCGGCGCGATCATATCCAGAAACGCTTTGAGATTTTCAGTTTCCTCGTCCGGTTTTCGTTTGCGCTTAAAAAGCCCCACTAGATCACCTCCAGAAACCGCTGACCGTCGTAGTCCTCGAAGCGCTCCGTTGTGGTGTTCTGCTCGAAATAGATGGCAAGCAAGCGCTTGAGGTCTTCCTTCCCGGCGCGGCGCGTGGTGAAGCCGTTGTCGCGGAATTTTGTTTCAATGGTGGAAAGCAAGGTGTACGCCGTATCTGGCTTTTCGTTCTTGAGACGCACGGCGAGATAGAATTCCCGCGCCAGCGTCATCTGCACCTGCTTTTCATCCAGAAATGCACGATCCTGTTCTAGCAGCTCCCGAATCGCGGGGTTCTGTTCTGCCTGCATCCGGTCGTGGTAAAAGAGGCACGTCGCATTGAAGCTCTCACGGGAGTTCATTGCCAGCAGTTCGACACCGGCCTGTGCGCTGAGTGTGTTTTGGAGAGCGCGAATTTTGGCGCTGACCGCGCCAGCCGGGAGGACGCTGATGTTTGTGGGCTTGATGATGTAAAAAACAAGATCGCCCGCGTCGGTAGAAATGCAGTAGTCCGTGATTTTCTGAATGCCCATGAGCTGCTGGGTGGACTGCCGACGCTTGTCTTTCTTCTGTTTTTTCACGTCGGTTCCTCCCACTCGAAAATTTGCTGCTCCGTGATGTAAAAGCTCACGACGAATGAGAGAAAATCCAACACGCTCAGTCCGTCCAGATGGATGGACAAAAACGCATACGCCGCCACCAGCACCATGGGCAGAAACAATCCAAGCTGCGTCAATACAAGCACCGCAATGAGCAGCCCAATGCCGATGACGGCTAAGTCCCGGAGCTGCCAGAGCCAGAGCGTGGCTTTGGCGTTTAAATTGTCGGGGTAAATATAAATACGATCACCTCCGTGAACGAAAAAAGCGCCGCCACAGAAATCTTCTGCGGCGGCGCTGGGTGGTTATTCTTCTGTTTGCGGCTGTGCCGCCTTGAGTTCCTGCACCCGCGCCAGATCGACGAAATGGGTAGCATAGCTCCGCTCGATCTCCGGGCTGCCGCTTTTGCTGAATTGCAGCGGAATGACCGGCTTGTGACCGGTCCCGTTTTTCTTGCTGACACCCCAGCGCTTGTAATAGCAGAAGGACGGCTTCAGCTCATGCGCCTGCGCATACACGCGCATCTGGTGCAGCACGAAGGACAGCCGTTTCAGGTTGGCATTGCACACGGCTTCGAGATACCGCACTCGTCCAAACCGCCAATCCTCATATTTCTGTTTCGGCAGGATGCCCGTGTCGATGAGCACATCCACCGGCGCGGCATAACCGCGCGATTGAAGTTGATGGTACATGGAGCTGTGGATCTTGCCGGTCAGCTCTTTTTCGTTCATGCGCCGCACCTCCCATCTGCAATTTCAACTATACCACAGCGCGCCTGCAAATGCAAAAGCGGAAGCCGCAGGCGATCCCCGCGGCTTCCGGTTGGATGGTTATTCTTCTTCGGCATCTGTATCCGGTTCGTCGGGTTCTTCTTCCTCCAGCTGCTCGGCAGTGTCTTCCTCGTCCTGCTCCAGCGCGTCCTCGATCAGTCCGATGATGAACTGCTTCTGTTTGAGACCGTTTTTCTTGAGGTATGCCTTCAGCCGCTCGAAGAGTTCCTCCGGAAGCTGGATCGCCATGGTTCTCATATCGCCTGTCATTTTTGTTCCTTCTTTCATTTTGTAATAATCTGTGATAAGCTGTTCTACAAATTCGCTGAGTGTTCTGCCAGATCGTTCCTGCTCCTGCCGCACACGCGCGTGGAGGGCTGTGTCGATTTGAGCGCAGAGGTTCTTTTTGTCTGCCATGGGCTTCGTCCTTTCGTTTTGATTTGCAAAGCAAGCATACTGTAAGCGCCGGAACAAAGCTATTCACAATAAGCAACAAAGAATCGCCGCAAAACGAAGCATATTACAAGCCAAAAATCTGCGCTCCTTATCCCATGACTTCTGCAATACCAGCCATGATATACTCTGCACAGGGCAGTGCGATGGCATTTCCGAGCGCAGTATAGCGGTTGGTGCTGCAAATCTCTCTGCCGTCTGCTCCATATTTTGTCCATCCTTCCGGCAGCCCCATGAGGCGCTCGCATTCTGTTTCTGTGAGAAATCGAACACAGCCGCCACTCGGATCATCTTCATACCAAAAGGCAAAAGGATATAGTTCGGATGCTAGAAGAGTGGGAAATGGATCTGTCCGTTTTCCGAAACTTCGGAGAAACATCCGCTGATCGTGGTGCTTGGCGCCTCCGCGCATTCGCAGCCCGGAAAAGGGTTGGACGACGGGTATACGCCGCCCTGCTTCAATAAAATTTCCTCTATCGGCTTCGGCGGCGGACACCCCGCCAGCATTGCACAGATCAGGATTCTGGAACAATGGGCGGGACTTAAATAGTATTTCTCCGGCACGTTGGCCTGTAAAATCTGCCACGAGAAAGATTCTTTGTCTGCGTGCAATTCTGGGGTTTGCCCAATATTGGGCGTCCAGGATGCGCCAGGCGAGATCACACCGTCTCCCTCGCACCATTCCGGCATCTGCCCACTGTCCAGAAGCAGGCATTGGAATTTCGGTGCCCGCGAACGCTCGCAGTACGGCGAGATAATCCAACCGGTTTCCAGATAGCCTAGCTCCGACGACGTTTTCCCAAACAGCGATTGCTGGAAAGCGATTTCCACTGGCATTCCTCATTTCTTCAATGATACGAATTGCCTGATAGAACAGGCTGGATTTTGCGCCGTTTAATCCTGTTCCATTGCCAATTTGTGACATATTTTGACAGGGTGAGCCAAACGTGATTACATCGACCGCTGGAATTTTGTCGCCGGACAGCGCTGTAATGTCGCCTAAATGTACCATCTCAGGAAAATGGCGTTTTGTAATGGAGATTACATCCGGCACGATTTCACTTGCCCATACCGGTACAATTCCGTGCCGGCTTGCAGCCAGCGGGAATACGCCAATGCCGTCAAAAAGACTGCCCATTGTCAGCTCCGGCATTACATTCCTCCGAGCTGCGGTTCTTCGCTGTATTGCCGCAGCTCGTCCAGAGACGCAGCCATGAAGTCATGCACCCGCATAGAACCACCGAGAAAGTTGGGCGACGTTTCCTCCGTCAGGTCGATCCTGTCCGCGCCGCCGAAGTCAATGGGTTCCTTTGTAAGCACCGTGCCGCCATGGTTGACAATGACCCATGGCGCAATATAGCAGAAGTTGCCCGTGTCGCAACTCTGGTAGAGGTCATACGCATAGAGACCATCCGGCACAGCCACGCGCGGGATTCTGCCGTTTGAGAAAAGTGCCGGATGATCCAGCACCTCGATCATCTCCAGATCTTCATCTAAAAAGCTTGTATCCATATCTTCACCTCCATCATGCCGCTGCCGCCTTTGCTACGGTTTTTGTGATGTTGATCGCCGTCTGCGCCGTGTAGACGGCGCTGGAAAGATTCGCTCTCGTCGAGGTATCCAAGCCGAACGCGCCCGCAATGCGCGGAATCTCTCCTGCCGACAGCATCAAGCCAAGACCGAGCAGCGCGTGTTCATCAAACAGGGAAAGCCTGGCGATCAGGATCGTGGCCTGCAAAAAAGCCGTGAGGCAAAGCCCCACGACCTGTTTGCACCACTGGTAAAATCCGTCCAGATATCCGCGCGGAACAGAAAACATATAAAGGCTCCCGACCGCGATCTGGATGAGAAGAATCCCGCCGCGCTTGAGATTGGCGAAAAACACCTTAATGACCGCATACGCCATTAAAATAATGCTGAACAGCACCATGATTGGGCTTGTGACGCTTCCGAAACCGCCGACGTGCGTGGTGGCAAAGTCCGCGAAGTTCTCAATGGTCAGCTCGTCGATGATATTTCCCGCGACCGTGCCGAAGCTCGCACCCGCGCCGCTGATCGCGTATCCGAAGTTCGCCTGCAAGGACACGCAAAGCTCATAGAGCTTCACCGGCACCACAGTAAAAAGACTCACCGCCATGAATCCTTTAATCAGGTTCATGGCGGTACCTTTGATGTCGGCGCGGCCGGAGGAGTATTCGAGTCCGCACTCCGCGCAGGCGACCACGAAGCCGACCGCATACAAAATCCAAGCAAGATACGAGAAAAACAGGACGATGCTCTGCACCCAGCTCATTTCAAACATCTCGGCTCCCATGTTGCCCATCTCTGCAAAGAAGTTTGCAAGGAAGCCGATGATCTGCTTGTAGACCCAGTCCATGATCTGTTCTAAGATCGTGGATGCGACGAAGTCCCAAATAAAAATCGTTTATCACCTCCGATAAACGCAAAAAGCCGCCGCACAACGCTGTGCGGCGGCTTGGTTCTGCGTTTTTATTGTTCTTCTTTCTCTGCCAGCTTTCCACGCACAGCCGCGTCAATGCGGCGGCACATATTCAACGCGCACTGCATATCGTCCTCGTTCAGATCCAGATTGGATGGATACCGAACCTGCACGCCATACGGCGAGAGTTCAATGCAGGCGTCTGCCAGAGTTTCATATTCCTCGTCCAGCTCCGTGCATTTTTTGCAGAGCTGGATCAGATCGTGTGTTTTTGGCGGTTCCACATCTGCTGCCACCAGCACGGCTTTCAGGAGCTTCTCGGCGGCCTGTTCGCAGTGGTAGCAAATGATCTCCACCGGGACCGGACGCATTCCAAGCAGGAACTGTGCGGAGTCCAGGTCCATCGCTGCAAATTCCAACCATTCTTTATGCATATAGCAGCACTCCTTCCCGTGAGATTTTGCGTTCCAGAGACGCTGTCTGCTGACGGTTGGTAAAATCCGCGCTGCGATAAACGACTACATCCAGCGGCATATCCTGCACCGGATATAATGCGCGGCGGATCTTTTTGATCGCGTCGGCCGGGCGGAGGTCGTTGTCCGGGATAATGACGCAGAGGTCAAAATCGCTGTTCTGCGTTGGCACACCGTAGGCGTAAGACCCGAAGAGATAGATTTTTTCCGTGTCCACAGTCTGATGGATCACGCTGCAGATCTGTTTCAGCTTTTCAGCTTCCTGCACACCCATGCTTCATCATCTCCTTCTGTATTTCTGTCTGTATTATACCCGTAATTTACTGCGAACGCAAGCTGTTTTCGGTATCACAGTCCGACGATGCCCCAGATGTAGGTCGGCGCGGTCAGTGTGAACACGAGACAGGCAAAGAGGATGGCTGGGGCAGTCCATTCAAACTGCCCGGATTTCCGATAGTCAAAATATGCGGTACCGAGTTTTACGAAGAAAGCAATGGCTAAAACCATATCAATTACCGGAAAAACCACGTTATCCACAACAGTTTTGATCTGTGTGGACGCTGTGGTCCAGGTGCTTTCAACAGCGGATGCCACATCGCCGCTGCCGGCCGCCGAAGCGACCGTCGTAAACAGCAGGCAGAGCAGCGCGCAGAAAACAAGCAGTTTTCCGTGCTTCAAAATTTTCATCATAAATTATTCACCTCCCCATTCCAAAACGAACACGATGCTTAAAACATCCTGTGCCGTTACCGGCTGCGATACGGCGCTGACAACGGCATCATAGCTGATGGGCAGTCGGGCATTCTCCGCGATTTCCCACGGTGAACTCAGCGAGAATGCTTCGGCATCGCCATTTTTAGTGGTCTGTACGTCGTTGATCTTGAAACCAAGCTGTTTTGCATCGACTTTGGCGTGCGCCATATCAGTCGTGTAGGGAACGAGCTGCCAGCCATTCTTCGTGCTGATGCTAACCGAAGATACAACAACTGTGCCGGTAGAAGCATTGATGATCTCCGCGCTGCCCGTGTGAACCTCGCCGCTTTCATCGACAACGAGGGGCAATGTGACCGGAACAGTGACCGAGAAAACCTCTGTGATCTCCCAATGGGCGTAATACGTTTTATCTGTGGTTTCCGTGAAAACGTCATTTGCTGTTACCTGCGTACCGCCGTTCGCTTCCGTGAACCAACCAAGGAACTCCGCATTTTTGCGTGTCGGCTCAGTCGGCAGCGTCAGCTTTTCGCCGTAGGTCTGCTTTGTTTCCTCTGTCGCGCCGTCACCGAGATCCCACGTCAGCGTATAGCTGTTGGCGGTAAACTGCGCATAGAAAGTTTTTGCCGTTGTGATGGTCACGGTGTTGTACAAGCTGCCGCCAGAAGCAGACGTGTACCAGCCCTTGAAGGCGTGACCGGCCTTGACCGGCGTGCTCGTCGGGGCGGTTGCCGTCGCATTCGGCTTGCCTGTCGTGGTGATGCTGGTTTTGCCATCAATCGTGCCGCCATTTGTGCCTGCATCCCATGTAATTGTCAGCGAAACGGTCGCACCGCAATCGTCGCACTTGCCGTCGCCGTTTGCGTCCACATGGTCGGCATACTCCGTTGTGCTGTCGCCGCAGGCGGAGCAGGATTTCGTGCGCTTATGCTGGGTATCATCCGCTTTCGACCACGAACCATACGAATAGGTGTGATTTGCATAATCATAAGTGCTTGCGCCGCAGCCGGAACAGGTCTTTGTACGGCGATGTTGGGTGTCAGAATACTTGCTCCAAGAACCGGTGGAATAGCTGTGATTGCCGTAGTCCGTTGTGGAATATCCGCAGGTGCGGCACGTTGCTGTGCGGCTGTGCTGACTGCTGCTGTAATTGTTCCAGCTTCCGTAGCTCATGCTATGACTGGCGTATTCGTAATCCGAGTCGCCGCAGTTCCGGCAATAGGCTTCGCGCCGGTGCTGACTGCTGGAATATTCCTCCCAGCTTCCATAAGAATAGCTGTGACCGGTTGCGTAGATGGTTTCGCGCTTGCTCTGGCCGCAATCGCAGCTATATTCCCGGTAGCCGTTTCGCGTGCAAGTGGCATCATTTTCATAGTCCAGAACCCATGTATGGCTTCCGCAGTCCGGGCAAGTCCAAGAACCATACGAGCCGGAACCGTGGTCTTTATACACATAAGTCCCTAAATTTTGAACATAATGACAAAGATAACATTCATAATACTGCTGATGCCCTCTGGAAGTGTGCGACTGAGAAACGTATGTTCCTTGCAAAGAGTTCTTTTTGCAGCTTGGGCAGGTGCCGACAATGCCGGTGGACGCGCGGGTGGAAACTTGTGCAGGCGCTTTCTTGATGCCGCCTGCGGTGGCGGCATCTGCGTTCTGATACACACCGTAAAGATCGTAGAAATATCGGTTGCTTCGATTGGATGCCGTCCAGTCATAATCGTGGAAAGGCACAGAAGAATCCGGGTAGCCAATGATGTACGCAACATAGAGCGTATCGCCGGAATCGGCTTCGCGCCAGAACGCATCCTCGCCAATGCTGTCCAGCGTATGCTCCCCGTAATAAATGGACAGCTTCGTCAGCAGCGGGCAGTTATAAAAGGCGTGCCTGCCGATGACCGGCGTGGTGCTGGGAATCTCCGCGGTTGTAAGACTGGTACAGTCCTCAAACCAGTAAGCAAGATCGGGGATCGCAAGACTCTCCATGCCGTCGAACCAGACCTGTGTGATCTGGCTGCGGTATTCTGCCCACGGTTGGTCGTCTTTGCTTGTAAAGGCGCTGCAGTCCCCGCTGCCGGAGATCGTCAGCCAGCCCTTGTCGTCCAGCTTCCATGTGATCTTGCTGTCCTGGATCGTGCCGCTGGCAACGGCATCGTCTGCCGCAAACGCCGAGATACTGAGCGAGAGGAGCATGCAGAGGGCAAGCAGGATTGCTGTGAGTTTTCTTGTTTTCATAGCGGTTCCTCCCTCCTTTACGAATTGCCGGTTGCGGGCGCGATGGTGAACACAATCGTCGCGGCGTTGATGTTCGTGACAGCTTCACTTGCGGAAACCTTTGCCTTGTAGCGGATGGCGAGATTTTTCTCGGCGGCAATCGCCGGAAATGCACCATCGACAAGCGTCAGACTGCCCGCGCCCTTGGTCGCGCAGCCGTTGATGGACAGTGCAATGCTGTTCTTGCTTGCCGTAAAATCGTCAAAATTGCCGATTTCAAACGTGCCCGCCTGAACATCTACCTTGGTCACACGAATCGCGCCGTTTTTTCCGGTGTTGGTAATCATGGCATTATTGGCTGTCACAACATAGCCATCCACCAGTGAAACCGGCAAGCAAGCCGGAACCGTACACGAAATCGGCGTGACGGTATTGACTACCGTAAGGGTAATTGGCACTTTTGCTTCGGTCGTTTCAGCCGCCGACACACCCACGGACAGTGATAGGATCATTGTCAGTGCCAGCAATAAAGTGATAAGTTTTTTCCTGCTCATCACTGCACCTCCTTGGGCCAGAGATACGCGGCATGGAGCGTTAGCTCTGTCTGCATGGAGCCGATCTGCTTGCCGTCACGGTAAGCCGTAATTGTCACGGTACAGTCGGTGTTGCCGAACTCCGGCGCTTCCAGCAACGTCAATGCCGAGATGGTTTTTCCTGCGGCAAGCCCAAAGCCATCTGCAATGAGCGCATTGTCCTTGTTGCGGCGAATCTCAATTTTGTATGTGTCCGATTTGCAGTTGTTGATGAACTCGGCTTTCACGCTGGATTCTCCGACCAGAGCATATAGATGAGCAGGAGCAGTAAGAGCAATCTGATTGTCTGAGACGATGGCATTGAGTTGCTTCTGGGCTTCTCTAAGGCCAGAAACGTCATAAAAAATGACTTCCGTTTCCTTGTGCTGCTTCGCACGTTCGGTGATACGAACCTTGATTGTGTCAATGACCGCAAGGGTGGAATCTCTGTCATAAATGACTTTCACGGCATCGTCTACGCGGGCTACGACAACAGCGGGCATATTCGTCCCAGCGTTGCAGTACACGGCTTTTGCACCGCCGCCCCAGACAAGCAATCTGCCCTTGACAGTCACGTTATCAAGCGTGATTTTACCGTCTGTCGCACCGCAGCCGATGATGAGGTCGCCGTCAACGGTCAGGTTTTTCAATTCTACATCGTCGGTGCGGATCAGGACGCTGCCCTTGATGTCCTTGTCATAGCTACCCTTTACTGTGATATAGCTGCCGATGATGTTATGGAAAATCTGTGCAAATTCCGCGCGGGTGATGTTGTCCAGCGGCGCAAGGACTTTGCCACGGCCGTGAATGTAGTCTGCACCGACCATCGCGCGCACATAGGGCAGCGCCCAGTTGGAAATCTCGCTGCGGTCAGAGAACGTGGACAGATCTGTTTTGGAATACGAATCGTAGTCCAG
>ENA-UEYI01002185-UEYI01002185.1-human-gut-metagenome-genome-assembly--contig:-NODE-2185-length-14171-cov-2.598198_pt1 | contig 14171 bp, 14 predicted proteins | sample MGYA00242900_ERZ507916 | MGnify/ENA primary metagenome ERZ507916 (study PRJEB26167, sample SAMN06115521) | human gut metagenome | host: Homo sapiens | place: China:Chongqing | collected 2015-09-02...
TATTATTGATATAATGGGAGGCGTGCAGCCATGCTGAGCACAAAATTGCAGACCGTTCTGGCCGTGGCGGAATACAAAAATTTCACCCGTGCGGCGGAGGAGCTGAACATGACGCAGCCCGCGGTGAGCCACCATATCAAGCAGCTCGAGCAGGAGGTGGACGCGCCGCTCTTCGTGCGCAACAAAGCCGGATTAAAGCTGACGCCGCAAGGGGAGATCGTGGTGAACTACGCCCGCCGGATGAAGGCGCTCCATGCGCGGATGTCTGCCGACCGGCATAACGCATACGTCCGAGAGCAATCTCACCGCCGCGGCGCTCGCTCGGTACAGCAACCAGAAGGGCAAATTGAAGATAATCCTTTTTACGGATACCATAAACAATCTTTATGATATGCTGGAAAATTACGAGCTGGATCTCGCTATCGTGGACGGCGCGTACGGCGATCCGCGCTTCTCCTCCATGCTGCTGGACACGGACTATCTCACGTGCGTTATGTCGGTGGACAATCCGCTCGCGCGGAAGGGGGCCGTCACGCTCGCGGAGCTCCGGCGGCAGAAAATGATACTGCGTACCCCTGCCTCGGCGACGCGGACGCTGTTCGAGTCGGCGCTCGAGAGCAACGGCGAGAGCATACAGTCCTTTGACGTTACGCTCGAAGTTGATAACATCGCCACGATCAAGGATCTGATCCGAAAGGATCTCGGCGTTTCGATCCTGCCGCGCAGCGCGTGTCTCGACGAGCTGCGAAAGGGTAAGATCGCGGCGCTGCCGGTGGAAAATCTGAGCATGGTGCGCGAAACGAGGATCGTATACAACAAGGACTTCACCCACACCGATATGCTCAACGAGATCATCAAAACCTATGGCTCGACCGTAATGAACTGAAAGAAAAACCGGCCTTGCTCCGTTGAAAAAGGAGCAAGGCCGGTTTTTGATGAGAAAAAGTGTCAGCGGGGAATGAGCGTGTACACGCCCGGCGCGGAGAGAAGAGTCTCGTTCTCGAGTGTGATGCGCGGGGAGAAGCTCTGCTCGCCGTCCAGACCGGAAAACACCGCGAGGACGTTGGGGCGCACGTCGCTTTCGTTGCAGCGCACCGCGACGGCGCAGCGCTCGGCGGAGGAGTAGAGCAGCGCGCCGGGATAGGCGTCATAATTGTTTTGCGTTTCGAGAACGTAGTTATAAAGCGACAAGACCTTGTCGCCGCGGGGGATGAGGATGAACACCTCGTCGCCGGGCTGCTCCACGCAGGCCGAGGCGGCGATATCGGCAAGATAGGAAATGCCGTCCAGCCCCTTTTGGGCCAGAAGCTCCGGCAGCGCGTCCGAAAGAGATGCGGCACCGCTGCGCCCGAGATAGAGCGCCGCGCAGTAGGCGTTCGTTTCATAGAGCGTGCGCTGCAATTCCTCCCACGAGGGAAGCGGCGAGTCCGGCACCGGTTCCGGGGAGGGCGTCGGCTCTTCCGTCGGCTCCGGTGTCGCGGGCGGCGTGGGCGTGGGCGCGTCCGTCGGCTCCGGCGTCGGCGTTTCCGACGCCTCGGCGGACGGCGAAACGGAAGTCTCCGGCGGCGTGTCCGACTCCAAAACGGCGGGGACCGCCGCGCCGCAGGCGCAGAGCGCGAGCAGCGCGGCGGTCATAAGTACAATGGATAAGAGCTTTTTCATGCAAAGGCGGGATCAGCCCACGATGTCCCCGTTGTCAAAGGGATCGCCGCATTCGGGGCAGAACTTCGGCGGGTGCGTCGGATCGGCGGGCTCCCAGCCGCACTTGTCGCACTTATACTGCGGGACGCCGGCGGGCTTCTTCGCGCCGCACTCGGAGCAGAATTTTCCCTTATTCACCGCGCCGCAGGAGCACGTCCAGGTATTGGCGGCGGCGGGTTCGGGCTTTTTCGTGCCGCAGGAGGAGCAGAACTTGCCGGTGGACACGGTGCCGCACTGCGGGCACGTCCAGCCGTTTGCCGCGGGAGCGGCGGTCTGCTGCTGTTGCTGCGCACCCATCTGGTAGAGATTCTGCGCGTTGAAGCCGCCCACGTTCTGCGCCATGTTCATGCCCATGAAAGCCATTGCCGAGCCGCCCTGGTTCTTTGCGGCGTCCTGCATGGCGTTCGCCTGCGCGCGGGCAAGATTCGCCGCGGCCATGCCGGGGTTCATGTACGCCTTGGCCTGCTGCATCTGCTTGATCATCTGCTCGTCTTCTTCGCTCGCCTTCACGCTGGAAACGCCGAAGGAGACGATCTCGATGCCGCGCAGATCGCGCCACTTGGCGGAGAGAACGTCGTTGAGCGCCTGCGCGATCTCCATCGTGTGGCCGGGCAGGGCACTGTAGCGGATGCCCATGGCGGAGATCTTCGCAAACGCGGGCTGAAGCGCGGTCAGAAGCTCGGCCTTGAGCTGGCTGTCGATCTTGTCGCGGGTATAGGCCGCTTCCACATTGCCGCAGAGGTTCGTATAGAACAGCAGCGGGTTCGTGATGCGGTAGCTGTATTCGCCAAAGCAGCGGATGGCGATGTCAAGATCGATGCCGGCGGCCTCGTCCACGACGCGGAACGGCACCGGAGAGGGCGTGCCGTACTTGTTGCCGACGAGCTCCTTGGTGTTGAAGTAGTACACGTGCTGATCCTTGGGGGCGACGCCGCCGAAGGTGAAGCGCTTGCCGATCGTCTGGAACACCTGCATGATGTTCGAGGAGAGATTGCCGCCCGCGAAGAGCGAGGGCTCCGTGGAGATGTCATAGATGTACTCGCCCGGCTCGGCGCAGACGTCTACGACCTTACCCTGCTCGACGATCATCATGCACTGGCCCTCATTGACGACGATGACCGACCCCTTCGTGATGATATTGTCCTCGCCCGAGGTGTTGGAACTCCTGCCCCGCGAACTCGTGCGCTTCTGTCCCTTTGCGGCCAGCGTGTCCTTGTCGAGGCTGTCACAGTAGAGGAATTCTTTCCACTGATCGGCCATGACGCCATCTGCCGCGCCCATTGCTGCCTTGATAAGACCCATGATGATCCTCCTTTTCTAACCATTCAGAACGACTCAGAACAACGGCTCAGAATGCGACCTGCGGAACTTCCTTCGCCTTCTCCTCCGCCCGGAACTGCGGAAGCGGCCGCATGCCCATCATGTCGGCGAAGAACGTTCCCGGGAATGTCTGTATCTTGATGTTGTAGAAACGGATTGCCTCATTGTAGTCCATGCGCGCGACGGCGATGCGGTTCTCCGTGCCGCTGATCTCGCGCATGAGCTCTGTGAACTGCGTGTTTGCCTTGAGGTCCGGATAATTCTCTGAGATGGCAATGAGCTTGCCGAGCGCACCTGTGAGTTCCGCATCGGCTGCGCCGAGCTCTTCCGGCGAGCCGGCATTCATGAGCCTTGCGCGCGCATCCGTGACGGCCTTGATCTGAGCTTCTTCATGCTTCATGTATCCCTTGACCGTGTTGACGAGATTCGGGATGAGGTCAGCCCGACGCTGCATCTGGTTCTCCACCTGACCGTAAGCCGCATCGACATTGAGCTGCGCGCTCTTCACCGAGTTGTACTGATACCCGAGGAACAGGCAGAAGATGAGGAACAGGCCGACTAAGATCGTTCCACCTTTCATATATATCCTCCTTCCTAGCTTCCTGATTTCTTGACGTCCAACCGGACGCCTCTTTGCTGTTGCGATCCTGTATTCTCTGCGGACTCTGCCGCTTTACCAGCCATCCGAGGCACCACCGCCGCCGCTGCGGCCGCCGCCATAGGAGCCGCCAGAACCGCCCGAGCCACCGGAGTGATAGCGCCCGCTCTCGTCGTCGCCCGACGATCCCCCGCCCGCACTGCCAACCGAGTCTTGGAAGAGACGCCCCGACGACAGGACATGCAGGATCCCCTTCAGTGTGCCCCAGACCGCGTAGACGAGCAGCGCGATGAGGCCGAAGAAGATAGTCGCGCCGAGTAAGACGCCCCAGAATGGTTCTTCCGCCACATCCTTGACATTCTCGGGGACTTCAGCACCGTACTCTTCATACGCCTTCTGCGTGAGTTTTGCATAGGCCGTGACAATGGCTTCGGAGTAGTTCTCACTCTTGAAGTCCGCTTTCATGCCGTCGAGCACGGAGCCCGCATAGCCATCGGTGATGGCGCCCTCTAGGCCATAGCCGACCTCGATGCGGAACTTGCGGTCCTCCTTGGCGATGAGCAGCAGCACACCGTTGTTCTGCTCGGCATTGCCGATGCCCCAGTCGCGAAAGAGCGTCGTCGCGTATTCAGCGATGGAAGCACCATCAAGAGAGGGGATGGTCACGACGACAACCTGAGCGCCCGTCGCCGCATCGAGCCCTCTGCCCATCTCCGCGATTTTGGCCGCGTCCTCCGCTGTTATCATCCCGGTCGTATCGACGCTGTACGCCAGCGAGGACGGCTTCGGCAGGACGGCCGGTGCTGCCAGCGCGACCGATGCCAATGCGATGAGCAGCAACCAGAAGATACCAACCACATAGCAGCGTCTGTCCAACACGCTTCGTTTGTCCATCGTTCTCATCCCCTTTCGCTTCCAGTATACGGCACGGGATGTGCCCACCGTACTGTACAAAATGACAGGTAAGCACAAAAAAGAAGCTGCCAGAAGCAGCTTCTTGAAGTGCAGCAGGGATTCAGGGCGCAGGCTCCGACGCACGGCCTGGCGCTGGCATGGTGAGCGCGAGGGAGAACGACGGCTGTGGCGCAATCGTCAGGCGCGCGTCGAGTGACTTGGCGCGCCGGATGATGGCCGAGAGGCCGCCGCCCGGGTGGAAGGTCGGCGGCGCACCGCAGCCGTTGTCGGCGATGCGGATGCCCGCCTCGCCCACCTTCACCTCGATGACGTCGGCATGGCCGTGGCAGATGGCATTCGTCGCCGCCTCGCGCAGGACCTCTACGAAAGCGAGCGCCACCGTGCGCCGCTCGGGAAGCTTGCCCGTGAGTCGGACCGTCACGCCGAAGGCTTCGTACGCCCGGACGAGGTCCTGCAGGAGCTCCTGCGGCGATTCTTCCTCAAGCCAGATCTCCTCAAGCACCATGTCGACCGTGGGCACGAGCTTGGCCGCCTCTAGAGGCTCCGGTGCGGTAAGCAGACGCTGCAGCATGCTGATGCGGCTACCCATGATGTCGTGCACGCGGACGCGCACCTTCTCGAGCGTTCTGCGGCGTTCCTCCTCGATGGCCGACTGCAGCAGGCGCTTCGTCTCCTCGGCCTGCGCGGCGAGCACGGCGTTCTTCGCCTCGAGCTCCCGCGTGACGGCGTCGAGCTCCGTCACGTCCGAGGCCGTGATCTCGAAGCTGCCGCGCTCCGCACGGCCCGGCATGGCCTTGCGCCGCAAGAGCCAGGCGCTGTGCCGGAAGCGGAAGAGCAGCGTCCCCTGCACCTCGTCAAAGACGTGCCGTTCCCCCTGCTGAGCCATCTCCCGGAGCTTCTGCCAGAACGCTTCGGCGTCGCGGCTGTGGCCGCCGACCGTCCCCTCCATGAAGTCAAGCATGCAAAGGTTCGCCAGGACGATGCGGCCATCGCCGTGCGCGAAGAGGATGCCCTCCGGCAGGGTGTCGAGGCCTTCGCGGACCCACTCGCGCACAGCAGGCCGCGCGTGATGCCAGGCGAGACCTGCGCGCAGCACCAGCAAGAGCGACGCCAGCGCGATGCCCCACGGGAGGCCTGCGGCGCCGAAGTCCAGCAACACCGCCGCGAGCAACAGGCTGGCACGCAGCAGACCGCGCTTCGTGACGGCATCCAGCCGCAGCTGGTAGAGGCTCAGCAGGATCAGGCACGAGGCAGCGGCGAGCAGCACGATATGCGCATAGAGGAAGAACGGTGCATCCTCATGGCCGGCGGCCCACTCGCGCAGCTTGAAGCAACTCAGCAATAGATCCGAGCTCAGCAGCACGGCCACGCCCTCGCTCCAGACCGAGACTGCCCTAGAGCTGCGCACATAGGCCGCGCGCAGACCAAAGGCAGAGATGATGGCCGCGAGGAAGGCGGGCAGCAGGCAGAGCATCGCCGTGTATCCGCTCATCATTTCACCTCCTCCGTCAGGCTGCAGTCGACCGACACGGCATAGCCAAGGTCCTTGACGGCGATTTGGCTCGCCGCATGGCCTTCGTGCCAGAGCGCCTGCCAGCGCACCAGCCACGCGCCCTGCTGCTCGACGAGAAAGGTCACGCGCGCCTCGGCCATCGTCACGTAGATGTCCTCCGCCGCCCGGCTGCGCGCCGCCTCCGCGAGGAAGGTCGTCAGCGCATCAAAGGCCAGCAGGGCCGTCTGCGCCGGCATCTCATCCGGCATCTTCCAGTCGATAGCCGCATGCAGGCGGAACGCGCGCAGCGCCGAGCAGATCTCCGACGAGGCCATCTCGAGGTCCTCAAGTGCGATGCGGCCGCTCTCCTCGCTCTTGAGGAAGAGCACGCAGCGCTTCTTCGTGTACGTCGCGAGCAGGTTGAGCTTGTGGACCGCATGCTTTTGCGCCTCTCCCTCCGTCTTCAAGATTTCCTCGCGGAACTCGCGGAAGTACGGACGGAGGCCCTTGAGCAGCGATTCGACCTCCTCGCGCAGGCGGTCCTGCATCATCTGGGCCGCCCGCTCGCGCCGCTTTGGTGCCTCACGCTCCAGATAGCGGCGCCTGCGCGCCAGTGCCCGGTTTGCCTGTGCGAGGATGCGCTGCCGCTCGCGCAGCAGATGCATGTCCTCGTACCAGACGAGCGTGCCGCCGCCCGGCACCTTCATCTTGGAAATGCGGTAGTCCTTCCGCTCCGCTTCCCCGCCGGGCACTGCCTTCGAGACGAGGCGCGCCCGCCCCTTTTCATCGAGCAGCATGAGGCCGGGCGATGCCTCGCGGAAGAACGATTCGTGCTCGTCGTTCGACGGCATGAGGCCCGTCTGCAGGCAGAGTTCGAGCAACAGCAGGAAGAAGCCCGTCGTCGTGAAGGTGACGTCGATGCGCACGAGGGGCAGGAAATTGTAGAAGATGGAGTACGCGAGGAACAGGCCGCAGAGGGCGACGGGCAGGACCATCTGCGGGCGCCATATCTTCTGCAGCCCGGCCTTGACCCAGAGGATGGCGAGCGCCGCAAAGACCTCGAGGAACCAGATGACCCAGTAAGCGTAAGCGCCCCACTCCAGTTTCTCCTCCCATTCGCCGCCCTCGCGTTCTTGTGGGAACGAGAAGACCTGCTCATGCCAGTCGTTCGTCAGGATGGCGGCAGCCAGCACGAGGTTCAAGAGCAGCAGCGCCAAAAGATGCGGCGGCAGCCTGCGCGCGACGGCATCGCGGTCCGCCACGTGCGCGATCCAGAGCAGGGCGACGGGCAGGGCCGCCCGGAAGACGTAGTAGAGATACCAGAATGCATTGATCAGGGCATCGCCCGCATCCGGTACAGGCTCGAGCATGTACTTCAGCAGGCGCACGGACTGCCAGGCGAGCAGCGCAGCGACGAGCAGGCGGACGGCCCGGCGCGCGCCGCGGTACAGGAAGCGCGCCCGCAGCGCTTCGCCCCAGAGCAGCGTCACAGCCGGCATGAAGGCATAGGCAAGATGGCGCAGCCACGTCATTTCCATGCACACACTCCCCTTCCTGATGGTCCCAGCTTCTCAACGATTTTCTTTCGCTGTAATACATGATAGAATGATAATAAAATGATTTGAACAGGTACCACACCATAGTCGACACACAACCAAGGACCAAAGAATAAAGGAGATCACCATGATTGCGACGACAAAGCGGGCACGCATCCTCGCGGGATGCCTGGCCCTGCTCTCTACAGCCCCCATCCCCGCCGCTGCCGCCAAAGTACAGCAGGATTCCGCAAAATCCGTGAAATCAGAAACAGCTCCCGAAATGGAACAGGAAACCGAGATCATCGACCGTCTGGAGAAGGCCGATGCGAGACACTCCTATCCGCGGCTCACACTGCACGGCGACTACCGCTTCCTCTACGGCAAGGGCCGCTTCCATGCAAGCTTGCCGGACAGGCGGACCGGCACGCTGCGCCGCACCGATCAGGCCGTCTTCCGCGCCGAGCGCCGCCTGCGCCTCTTTCCCTTCATCGAGACGAGTCCCGGGACGAGCATCCGCACGATGCTCGAGGACAAGCGCGACAGCAAGGACGAGTCGCGCAACAAGCACCTGACGCTCTCGCGCCTCTACCTGCAGCACGAGAACCCCCACACGAAGATCGAAGTCGGCCGCTTCAACTACTACCTCATGGACGGCAGCATCATCGACAAGCGCATCGATGGCCTGCGCTTCCGCACGGGCGATACCGACCGGCCGCAGGGCAGCCTGACCGTCTTCGTCGGCCGCACGACAGGCGAACCAGATGAACAGAAAGACGGCATCTCCGTGCTCTGGAAGAAAGCGCTCGGCAAGCTCGATGCCAGTGCCGCCTATCTCGATTTCCGCCAGCGCCAGGACCTGCCAGCAAGCGAGCCAAGACTCCGCGCACTCGGCCTGCCTGCCGGCCGCATCGGCCAGGGCTTTGACCGGCAGCGCATCGCCTCGCTTGCGGCCAAGTACCATCCCACATCGAAATGGCAGCTCGGGCTCGAACTGCTGCAAGCAGACGGGCGCCATTATGCCGACGCCTATCGAGAGCGCGAGGGCGGCTTCGTCGCGCTCGTACAGTACGGCGAGCTGGACGAGCGGAAGGCCGGCAGCTTCGCGAGCTGGCTCCGCTACTATGACCAGCCCTCCGCCTCCGTCCTCTACCCGACGATGGACGCCGACACCGGCTTCTTCCGGCGCGAGGGCTTCCGCGGCTGGGGTGCCCGCACCGACTACGTCATCACGCCGGGCCTCGTCTGCGCCGTCGAGGGCTTCCGCCTCGAGAACCGGCGTGAGAGCCCCCTGTTGCGCCGCATGCACGAGTACATCCTCGGCACGAGCATCACCGCCTACTTCTGACGCATGGCACAGCGCCAAAAGTGCGTTTTAGACGTAAAGTGCGTTTTAGGTACACTCGGTACATCAGGGCATGGCGGTGTCGTCGCGTTCGCATTCGTTCTGTGTCTCCATGCTCGTCAGGCCCTTCTCGGCCGCCTCCACGGCGAGGCCGACGATGCTCCTGTGGCCCGTCTTCTCGAGCATGTTGGCGATGTGGAAATTGACCGTGCGCTTCGCGATGCCCAGCCGCGCCGCGATTTCCTCGCGCGAGAGGCTCTGGCAGACGAGTTGCAGGATCTCGAGCTCGCGCTCCGTCAGACTGGCCTCCGCCGCACCGAACGTATCCCGGCCGCGGATGACGGGGAATACGTGCTCGCCCGCCATCGTCCGCCGTATGCAGTCGAGGAACGCCTCGCCCGACGCCTCCTTGTAGATGAAGCTGTCCGCGCCAGCGTCCTTCGCCCAGCCGACAAAGGCGAGCTCCGACATGCCCGTCATCATGACGACGCGGATCGCCGGAAAGCGCTCTTTGAGGCGGCGGCAGATGCGGATGCCGCTCGTGCGGCTCTCCATGCAGATGTCCATGAGCACGAGGTCCGGACGGTAGCGTAGGCACGCCTCCTCTGCCAGCTCCGCCAAGGCGCAGGTCGCACAGACAGCGATGTCCGGCGCCGGTTCAAAGATCTTCCTGAGTCCCTCCAAAAGGATTTTCTGGTCATCCACGAGCAGGATGTCTATCATCGCGCTCCCTCCCATTTCATCGTGTTTTCTCTATTGTATCATAGAGCTGCATAGGAAAAAAGCGCACGTTGCACCTAAAACGCACATTACGAAATGCAGTTCCGCAGATGTATGGTATACTAAAAGTATTCCATCACGAAAGGACTTGATTCTCTGAATAAGAAATACCTCTACCTGCTCGCTGCGGCGCATCTGAGCAACGACATCAACACCGGTTCGCTGCCGGCGCTGCTGCCGTTCTTCGTAAGCTTCTACGGCATGGACTACACGGCCATCGCGGGCCTGATGTTTGCGTCTTCGTTCCTGAGCTCCGTCATCCAGCCGCTGTTCGGCTATCTGGCCGACAAGGGCTCGCGCCAGTGGTTCATGGCCGTCGGCGTCTTCTTTGCCGGCACCTCGCTGGCCATCACGGGCTTCGTCTCCGACTATTGGCTGATCTTCGCTGCGGTCACGGTCATGGGCATCGCGACCTCCATCTTCCATCCGGAGGCCGCCCGCTGCGTCAACGGCGTCTCGCAGGGCGCGCGCGGCAAGGGTATGAGCATCTTCAGCGTCGGTGGCAACGGCGGCTTCGGCTTCGGCCCGCTGCTCGCCGTCTTCCTCGTCACGACGTTCGGCATGCATGGCCTCGCCTTTTACGGCATCACCGCTGCCTGCATGAGCATCCTGCTGCTCCTCGCGATCCCGCATCTGCGGCGCGCCATCGAGGCCAATGCGAATGCAGCAGCCAAGGCGGCCAGCGCCAAACAGGCGAGCAGCAGCCCCGCCGCGACGAATGACTGGCATGCCTTCGGCCGCCTCTTCTTCGTCATCCTCTTCCGCTCGACGGTCTTCACGGGTATCTCGAGCTTCCTGCCGCTCTTCTGCATCCAGGTGCTCGGATCGAGCGAGGCCATCGGCTCGATGACGCTCTCCATCATCAGCATCGCGGGCGTCGCCGCCACGCTCTTCGGCGGCTGGTTCGCCGACCGCCACGGCTACCGCAGGACACTGCGGCTCGGCAGCGTCCTGCTCGTCCCGTTCCTCGCCATCGCCGTCTTCTCCCACAGCATCTACGCCGTCTACGCCATGCTGCTGCCGATGAGCTTTGCCATGCTCGCGCCGTACTCCTCCTTCGTCGTCCTCGGCCAGGAATACCTCGCCAAGAACATCGGCTTCGCCTCCGGCGTCACACTCGGCATCTCGATGAGCATCGGCGGCATCATCGCCCCCGCTCTCGGCCACTACGCCGACACCTACGGCCTCACCGCCGTCATGGGCCTGCTCGTCCTCATCGCCGCCATCTGCGCCGGCGCCACCTTCCTGCTGCCCGCCAAGAAACAGACCAGCTGAGCACCGATACAGCCCAAGCATGCAAAAAAGCCGTTTCTCACAAAGAGAAACGGCTTTTTGATTGTCCAGATGAACGTGTGACGCAGGCTCAGAGTCCGGCTTCCTCGCGCAGGACGGCTGCCTTGTCCGTGTGCTCCCACGGCAGGTCGACGTCGGTGCGGCCGAAGTGGCCGTAAGCTGCGGTCTGCTTGTAGATGGGGCGGCGCAGGTCGAGCATCTTGATGATGCCGGCCGGGCGCAGATCGAAGTGCTTCTTGACGAGCGCCTCGATTGTGTCCTCGTCGACCTTGTTGGTGCCGAAGGTGTCGACCATGATGGAGACCGGATGTGCAACGCCGATGGCGTAGGCCAGCTGGATCTCGCAGCGGTCAGCGAGGCCGGCAGCGACGATGTTCTTGGCGACGTAGCGCGCTGCATAGGCTGCGCTGCGGTCGACCTTCGTGGGGTCCTTGCCCGAGAATGCACCGCCGCCATGGCGTGCCCAGCCGCCGTACGTGTCGACGATGATCTTGCGGCCCGTCAGGCCCGAATCGCCCTGCGGGCCGCCGATGACGAACTTGCCCGTCGGGTTGACGAGGATCTTCGTCTCGTCCGTCAGAAGCTCGGCCGGGACGACGGCCTTGATGACGTGCTCGATGAGGTCTTTGCGGATCTTGGCGAGCTCCACATCTTCATCGTGCTGCGTCGAGATGACGATCGTGTCGACAGCGACCGGCTTGCCATCTTCGTAGAGCACCGTGACCTGCGTCTTGCCGTCCGGGCGCAGGTACGAAAGCGTGCCGTCCTTGCGGACCTCTGCGAGGCGGCGTGCGAGGCGGTGTGCCAGCGCGATGGTCAGCGGCATGTACTCTTCCGTCTCGTTCGTCGCATAGCCGAACATCATGCCCTGGTCGCCTGCGCCGATGGCGTCTTCGACATCCATGTCGCCCTCGCGCGCCTCGAGCGCCTTGTCGACGCCCTGCGCGATGTCCGGCGACTGCTCGTCGAGCGAGACGAGGATGCCGCAGGTATCGGCATCAAAGCCGTACTTGGCGCGCGTGTAGCCAATCTCGCGCACCGTCTCGCGAATGATCTTCGGGATATCGACGTAGCATTTCGTCGAGACCTCGCCGACGACGTGGACCTGGCCCGTCGTCACGAGCGTCTCGCAGGCCACGCGGCCGTTCGGGTCCTGTGCGAGGATGGCATCGAGGATGCTGTCCGAGATCTGGTCGGCCATCTTATCCGGATGACCTTCCGTGACCGATTCCGAGGTGAATAACATGCGTTTCTTGCTCAAAAGAGAAACCTCCTTTTCATTCAAACCATACGTAATTTTACGAGTCTACTCCATTTCAAGTCGGACTCACGAGCTCGCAGCCCTTCCCTTTTTCCTGCATAAAAAGGAGCTCTCTATAAAAAGAGAGCTCTTTATCGCACTCTCATCTTATAGGCCGGACCTAAAGGAATTGGCACCGTTTTGACGAAGTCAATGGTTGCCGCGGTTTCATCGGGCCAGTCCCTCCGCCGCTCTGGATGTGAGTTCACTATTCTGCTTGATGTATCCATCATACCGCATCTGCATAGCGCATGTCAAGAGAAAAATGAAGCGGATTCATTTTTCTTTCTCATCGCGGAATTCGCGGATGACGACCTTCTCGGCCTGGTCGATCGTGCTGAGCTGCACGCTGACGACCTCGTGCGAGGACGTTGGCACGTTCTTGCCGACGAAGTCGGCGCGGATCGGCAGCTCGCGGTGGCCGCGGTCGACGAGCACGGCCAGCTGGATGGCCTTTGGGCGGCCCATATCGATGATGGCATCGAGAGCCGCGCGGATCGTGCGGCCCGTGTAGAGCACGTCGTCGACGAGCACGATGGTCTTGTCCGTGATGTCGACGGGCAGTTCCGTCTGATGGACGATTGGCTGATACGAGAGGGACGAGAGATCATCGCGGTAGAGCGTGATGTCGAGGACGCCGACCGGCGGCTTCTTGCCCTCGATATGCTCGATATTGGCAGCGATGCGCTCCGCGATCGGCACGCCGCGCGTGCGGATGCCCACGATGACAATGTTGTCCACGCCCTTGTTGCGCTCGACAATCTCATGCGAGATGCGCGTGAGGGCGCGGCGGATTCCCTCGGAATCCATGATGACGGTCTTATCGGTCAATACTGGCATAAAGATCCCTCCCAAAATAAATCAAACTTCCATCAGTTGTCGGTTATCGATTATCGGCTGTCAGCGCTGGAATTTGGCTCGCAGTGCCTTGAGTATCTTCTCCATGTCTTCCGGCAGCGGTGCCGTGAAGGTCATGACCTCGCGCGTGCGCGGATGGGTCAATGTGAGCTGCAGGGAGTGCAGCGCCTGCCCCTTGATGGCAAACGGGCAGGCCTTGCGCGGCCCGTACTTGGGGTCGCCGAGGACGGGATGCCCGATGCTCGCCATGTGCACGCGGATCTGATGCGTGCGGCCCGTCTCCAGGCGGCACTCGACGAGCGTGTAATCGCCGAAGCGCTCGAGCACGCGGAAGTGCGTGACGGCCGGCTTGCCGTGCTCATGGACGATGGCCATCTTCTTGCGGTCCGTCGGGTGGCGGCCGATGTCCCCCTTGATGACACCGGCCTCCTCGCGGATGTTGCCGCAGACGATGGCTCGGTAGATGCGGTGCGCTGCCTTCGTGCGGATCTGCTCCGCGAGGTCGAGATGCGCCGCATCGTTCTTGGCGGCGACCATGACGCCTGAGGTGTCCTTGTCGAGGCGGTGGACGATGCCCGGGCGGATTTCCCCGTTGATGCCGGAGAGGTCCTTGCAGTGGTAGAGCAGCGCGTTGACGAGCGTCCCCGTGTAGATGCCCGTGGCCGGATGCACGACCATGCCGCGCGCCTTGTTGACGACGATGATGTCGCTGTCCTCATAGAGGATGTCGAGCGGGATATCCTCCGGCAGGATCTCGACGGGCTTCGCCTCCGGCAGGTGGAAGGTGACTTCCTCCCCCGCCTGCAGCTTGTAGTTCGCCTTTCGCACGCGGCCGCTGACGAGCGCCTGCCCCTCCGCGATGACCTTCTGGACATGCGCGCGCGAGAGCGCGGGTTCCATGCGCGTGAGGAAGCGGTCGAGGCGCTCGCCGTCCTGGTCTGCTGTATACACTTTCGTAGAATCTGACATATTCACTCATCCATTCCTTTCCGCATCGTTTTTATCATTCATGATCGTTCATGCGGAACAATATG
>ENA-UEYI01002188-UEYI01002188.1-human-gut-metagenome-genome-assembly--contig:-NODE-2188-length-14137-cov-3.075676_pt1 | contig 14137 bp, 6 predicted proteins | sample MGYA00242900_ERZ507916 | MGnify/ENA primary metagenome ERZ507916 (study PRJEB26167, sample SAMN06115521) | human gut metagenome | host: Homo sapiens | place: China:Chongqing | collected 2015-09-02...
GCTTTTAAGGTGCTTTTAAAGCCCGAGAGAGGATTTTTATTTAATTTTTGACTTTAAAGACTCTTTTTTAAAACTTAGGAATACGCTTAATTAAAACTAAAAGAGAAAACCAAAAATTTTATTAATTGCTTTGAAACGGAAAAAATAAAAAATCGGATGTTTATTTTTCTTTCAATTTTCTTTTTATATTAACTTTTATATGCGGAATTTTAATTTTTACGGCAGGCTGTAATTTCGATGATTGATGTGACCGTATATACCTTTGAAAATAAATCTATTTTTAAAATCGCTCATAACAACGATAAATCAGACAGTATGTTACAGGACTAGTTATATATTCCACCGACAGAAGTTGATGATGTAATAAATAACGGCACAAAAATATTGAGCGGCTGTTTTGATTCATTTGCTTATGTCAATAATTTTGCGTATTTGAAAATCAGAAATACTTATTATGTAGTAGATATAGCAAATGAAGTGAAAAACGAACAGAAAAGCAAGGAAAGACAAGGATTTTTAAAGAAGGAGAAGCATATCCCTCGCGGACATACTTCTCCGTAACCAATCAAAAAAACTATATCAACAATCCTTGTAACCTATAAAACCTATTTGTATGATACTTTTAAAAACTGTCTTTTATTCTATCCACCACTCAATCAATAAGGGTATTGACCGGCTGCGGCTCCCTTCATGATGCCCTCAATGGCATAAGCCTCCTTCGCCGTACCCGTACCACGGTTCATGTCACCGCCGGTTTCCCAATAGAAGGGGACACAACCGTGTTTTTTCGCCTCTCGGGTGACTACCTCATTCCAATAGGAGCGGCTCTTGTTATGCATCTCCTGGTCAATATCAGGATAGGCAAGTTCAGAAGTCCCCTCTATCTTGTCTTCTTTTGCCCGCTTCATGGCACTATACTCGCCTACAATCACAGGAATTCCCTTATCTGCATAGGCCGTTTTCATCTTCTGGAATTGCTGCTTCACATAATCTTCTTCGTAACCGGTGGCATTATGAATGGAACCGGATACATGATTATCCTTACCCCAATAAAGGAATACATTGCTCCAGGTTTCGTCATGGTTCATCATGGTGAACTGATAGGGATCATAGAAGTGAACTTCCACCATCAGACGGTCGGGTACCTCATCCTTGGGCATCGTGTAGTCATTCACCGTCTTGTCAATATTGGTATAAGGACCTTGCACAATCAGACAACGGCTCGCATTATTTCCTCCGGTGGCACGCACGGCATCAATGAAGGTCTGTTCGTATTTCAAGATGACATCTATGGCCGATGTGCCAACGTTCCCCTGGTCTTGCTGTCCGGGTTCGTTACATCCGGCAAAGAGCAGGTGTTCGTCATAAGCATTCAGTTTATTGGCAATCTGTGTCCAGATAGCTTTCTGCTTGGCATCTACTTCGCTGCTGTAACCATGGGTGATACTCTCTTCAAGCCAACCGCCATCCCAATGGATATTGACAATGGCATACATATCATTGGCTACACAGTAGCCCACCACTTCGCTCACCCGGTCGAGCCATACAGCATCTATCTCATAGGTCGATGGATTCACAATGTAGTAATCCCACGCGCAAGGGATGCGCACCGCATTAAATCCCAATGCCTTCAGCCCTTTGATATATGCCTCGCTCACTTTAGGATTTCCCCATAACGTTTCGCTCGCTATCTTGTTCTTGTTATCACAAGCTTCCAGCGTGTTGCCGATATTGATACCTGCATACATCTTGGCGGCAAGTGTCCTGGCGTCGCTTCCCATATTGCCGACCTCGCCCGCAGCCTGTTTTACGGTCACAGTCTCCGTCAGGCTACCCAAAGTAAAAGTGATATGGCCTTCGCGCGCTCCCAGAGGATTGGAAGAGACGGTAAACTTGAAAATCTTGTCTTCCATGGCACGGGTATTGACCGCCTTTATCCAAGAAACATCAGAAACGGCTTGTACGTCACCATTGGTTTCCACCACTACAGAGACATCTCCTCCCGCAGCTGGCAGGTCGAAAGAGGTAGAGTTGGATATGATTAATCCGTCCGCAGCCGTTTGTTTCACTGTGAAGCTCCCTACTTCGCTGCCTCCGGCTTTCACCGTTACCTTGGCTTCACGGTCACTCGTGTCCGTATTGGCTTCTGCCATAACGGTATACTTCAAAATACTACTCGAAGCAGAACTTTCGGCAGTAACCTTACACCACTCCGGTGCACTGCTGGTAACTTCCAATGCAACGTTCGACTTGATGTTCAGCGTACTTGTTCCTCCGGTCTTGGAGAAAGTCATTCCATCCGTCAGAATGTTCGCGGGAATCGTTATTTCCGGAGTCACAGTATCATCATTGCCGGAACATGCGGCAACGAAAGAAGAGAAAAGCAGTGCCGACAGCACCAGGCAAATTTGGAATTTTTCAATGATATTCTTCATCATGTCTTTACGTATTAAAAATAATGGTTAAATCAGTGAGAGCAAAAGTAGCGGAAAAGGCGGAAAACACACCGATGCCATGTTATCTGCAACGGTATCATTTGTTTCCGAATAGGGCTCAAAAGTTATCATTGAATGACATCAGACACATCCGGCTTGCTTGAACCGAAAGAATACTTTATTTTTGTGTATAAACACTTCCTTCAACTACCCTGATTCATATATCTGATAAACTATTTAAAATACAATGTATTTATGAGAAAGATGATGTTACTTTTAGGACTGGCGCTCAGCCTGTCCTGCTTTTCACAAAACCGGCAAAGTTATCAAAATCCCGTTATTCCCGGTTTCCATCCCGACCCGAGTATCTGCCGCGCAGGAGATGACTTTTATCTGGTCAACAGTAGTTTCCAATATTTCCCGGGCGTACCGTTGTTCCACAGCAAAGACCTCATCAACTGGGAACAAATCGGACACTGCCTGACGCGCCCCTCACAACTGCCGCTTCACGACGCCGGCCCATGGGGAGGAATCTATGCACCTACCATCCGCTACAACAGCGGTACATTCTACATGATTACCACCAACGTGTCCGACAAAGGCAACTTCCTTGTACACACTACCGACCCGCGTGGCGAATGGTCAGAACCCGTATGGCTCAAGCAAGGCGGTATAGACCCGTCCCTCTATTTTGAAGACGGCAAGTGTTACCTCGTCAGCAATCCGGGCGTAGGTATCTATCTGTGCGAAATCAACCCCAAAACCGGCGAACAACTCAACGAGTCCAAACGCATCTGGAACGGCACGGGCGGACGGCACCCTGAAGGGCCGCATATTTACAAGAAAGACGGCTGGTATTATCTGCTGATTTCCGAAGGCGGCACGGAATACGGCCACAAAGTGACAATAGCCCGTAGCCGCGATATAGACGGCCCGTACGAAGAGAATCCCGCCAATCCCATCCTGACCCACATCAACAAGAATGCACAAAACAGCCCGATACAAGGAACCGGCCATGCCGACCTGATACAAGCCCCTGACGGTTCGTGGTGGATGGTGTGTCTCGCTTTCCGTCCGCAAAGCGGCAACCATCACCTGCTGGGACGCGAAACGTTCCTTGCTCCCGTGCGCTGGGACAAGAATGCCTGGCCGGTAGTAAACGGAGATGGCACAATAGCCCTGCAAATGGATGTGCCAACCCTACCGCAACATCCTCTTGCCCCCAAGCCTGCACGCACCGATTTCAAAAACGGCAAATTAGGTCCCGAATGGGTTCATATCAGAAACTATCATCCGGAAAACTATACCTTTGCTTCCGGTAACCTCCGTCTGAAAGCAACCCCCGTAAACCTGAACAACGGGAAAGGCAGTCCTACTTTTGCCGGCCGCCGGCAAGAACATATCGACTTCACAGCCACCACTTCCATGCAACTGAAAAAAGCCGCCAGTGGCGACGAAGCCGGCCTGACGGTCTACATGTTCGAATCGTCCCATTACGATTTATTAGTCAAGCAATTGGCAGACGGGAAACAAGCTGTAGTATTGCGCTACCAATTGAATGAATTGACCCATACGGAAAAGGAAGTTATTCTGCCCCAGGGGAAAGTACAACTCCGTGTAAAAGGCAGCAACGAAATCTATTCGTTCGAGTATGCCACAAACGGAAAGGACTTCAAAGAACTGGGCCGAATGAATACGCGCTATATCAGTACAGAAACTGCCGGTGGCTTTACGGGAATCATGCTGGGATTGTATGCCGTCTCCGGTTCTCAAACCTCAAAAGCATATGCAGACTTTGAATACTTTGATTACGAAGGAAAATAGCAGCCAATCTTAGAGAAAGCCCCTGCTTTTCTCCGCTTCCGCCCTTTTGTCTGTCCGGTTCAGTACAAAGATTCATGAACGGCCCACTTAGGTGAACAAGTTTGTTCACCTAAGTGGGCTGATTTGTTCACTACTATGAACAAGGCGGACCACTTTAGTGGAGATACCATAAAATCACTATGTTTATCGCAATAAGTACCCATCCCGTCCGAACAAAGTACAAGGCAAAGAGCTATCAAAGCGCCGCCTTACGGACCACCTCCTTTATTTTATTCTCTCTATGGTTCTTCAATCTATATCAGAACGATGCACACCGGTGAGGGCAAAACAAAAAATCCGGGATGGCCTGCATCCCGGATTTCCTATCTAACCAGTATATTTCCGTCTATCCCTCTTACCATTCAGGAACAGAGAAAAGAGTGTGGAACGTGAACTTCACTTCCATAGAACTGCTGAAACCAAGTTCCTTGATAACATCACCATCAGGAGTACCGAAAGCGCACCCTTTATCCTTTGTTGTCCCATAGCAATTCCAAAGTTCCAGACGATACTTCGGGGATTCATTGGCATCGAGCACTTTGGATGCATCAAATGTCACTTCCTTGCCATCCAGATAGAGGTTGTCAAGTGTGGCATGTAAACCGGGGAAATACTTGTAAATGTCAGCCACTTCAACGAAGGTCATGATGGAACCTGCCGCATAGTCGGCAGATTCGTACTTAATGTCGAACTGAGAAGCCACAAGGCTGTACTGGAAGTTCTCGTATTTCACCTCGAACGTAGCTCCTGCGTTATATCCCCATGCACTTCCCCAATCCGGATTGACAGTAACCAGATTGGGCGTATAAATACCTGCACCGGTACCGTCGGTAATGACGGTGCAGACAATCTCAAGCTTCTCCTTGAAATGGATGGCAGGCTCGGTACCTTGATTTTCTACATTGCTGAACGGACTGAGAGGAACAGCATTGCCTACAGAACCCGCCCCATAAGCATTGAACAACTGAACACGGTACTTGCCGTTTCCTTCAATGTCGCCATAATAGAAGCGGTTGGCATCAAACCGGATGGAAGTACCGTCCAGCTTGATGTCGTCAATGCGTACAAACGAATTGGGATAGCGCTTCGCCATACCGGCAAAGTCAAGCGTAAACACCATAGCATCGGTACAAGTTCCCTCGAAAACAAACGTGTGCTGTCCAGCCAAGTCTTCGGGTGAAATGGCTACAAGCAGTGCATCCCAACTTCCTGCCCATGATGAATCGGCGATATTGAGCAATACAGGAACCTGCGCATCGGCATCGGCCTTGGCCTGGCTGTAATAGTTCAACGAATAGCCATAGTCGCCATCGGGCAGGGCAATCTGCAAGCCGTCGGCAGTCAACGACAGAATGTTCAGCTTACCACTCTTCGTGCCAATCCAAGTATTGGCACAAAGCACATCTATGTCGATGTCAATCACTTTATTCGCCTCGTCAATCGTAAACTTACCGGTTTCATCGGTCACGGTACCGTCTTCGGCAATACGATGAATATTCACCGTACCGTCCTCCTTGAGCTCCATATAACCATAGTCCTTTCCGTAAGTATAACCTATCCAGCCATTATCCGTACCCATCTCCCAATGAATCTGCTGTTCAATGTTGGGTTGTCCGTTGGAAACTGTGCTCCAGTTGTCCGTAACACCCCACTGCGTGAAAGGTCCTTCAAACACGTGCTGCTTACCGTCCTGGCCATTGTCAAGATACCACTTCTGATAGAGCAGAGCCTTGTTGAACGGTACGTTCTTGGCTGTGGAAACAGCGCGTACAGCCATACCTTGATAAACTGCGGCAGTGATACGGTGATTGACAGAAGCTGCAAACTGGTAACCTACCGCAAATTCTGTATTGGAAGAGTTGACAGTACCGGTGAGGTAATATCCTTCAGTACCCAGCGCCGTCACATCGTTTGCCACACGCGTACCGGCTGCAGGCAGGAAGATGGAATTACCATTAGGACCGGTGAACTTGAAACCTGTCACTCCATTCTGCTCAGTCCACTCTTTCTGGCACAACGTGAAGAGTTCCTCGAAATCATCGGCAGTAGGCAGTGTGGCACGCCCTTGAAATGCACGGAAAGCCAAGTCGGAAGCCGTTTTATAAGTATCGGCCGAAGCATAGTCGGCAGGGTCGATGCTATTGTTGCATCCGGTCAGGTCACCGAATCCGAAAAGGCCACCCAGTCCAGTCTCGCTCTTGGCACCCACATTGAAGCGAGCCCACTTCACGGAGAGTCCCAGGTCGACAAGGTCATTGTCGAGATCGAAGTCATAGGCAGGAGTAGTGAAGCTCTTCACCTCACCATACACAATGCCGCTACCCAGATTGAGGTAAGCCGCATAATAGTATTGCGTTTCGGGCACCAACCCTTCATGGACGAATGAATAGCTGTCCTTAAGTTCCTCACTCTTCACTATAAGGCCTGCACGAACCGCTTCTACATCGGATGAAGTAGAGATAACAACACCACAAGTAGCATCGGCCGTAGCATCGGTCAATGTCCCACCCAATACAGCCGAGGCGAAGTCGACAGATGCGGCATCGGCAGTAGCCACCTTGGCATCGGTGGTGAGCAAGCTTTTCACCTCACCTTTGTAATACACCTTACCCTGCAAGCATACATAAGCCTGATAATAGAGCGTAGAGTTATTGTTCAACCCGTTCAACTGAGCACTGAAGGCGCTGCCGTCATAAGCAGCCTGCACGTCCTCGGGCAGGTTGTCTTGCGCAAAACCATAGAAGAAGCCGGTCTTATAGCTTCCGGCATCCATGCCATCCAACCCGGAGAGCGTGGCATGGAGTGTAGCGGTAGTGGCGGTCACATCGGACGACCCCGTCACCACCGACGATTCGTTCAGAATCGGGGTGGTGTGGATAGTATAGTCGTCATCTTCACTGCACGAAGCCAGCGAAAGACCCAGTACAAGTGAAAGTATTCCTAAATATATCTTTGTCTTCATATATACTAAATTCATTTAAGTGGTTATTCAATGGTCATCGAAATTATCTCAACCTTCACATCCGGCTGTCCGTCTTCGGTGGCAGCCACAGTAGCAAGTCCCTTATTCTGGATACCGATACAGATACAACTGCTTCCTTCGTAAGTCACAGTGGCACCGGTGGTATTGGTCACGGACACAGTCTGTACAGCTCCTTCGGCAGTATCAAAGGCTACGGCATGAGCCAGGTTGTAGCAGTCATCTTCCCAAGCATTTCCGATGTTATTGTCCATAATCACGGTCTTAGGAGTCGCGCCCTCGTTCCAAGTGATTCCACTCAGCACTTTGTACTGTATCTTCAGCGTCTGGTTCTTTTTCAACTTCACCTTCGTGATGTCGATCGGCCATCCCGCGTCACCACCGCCCCAAGGATTGTAGAACTGCAAGCGCAAACGATCGGGATTTCCGTCACCGAAAAGAATTTGTACCTTGCTGTTGTCTACCTTGATTTCAGTAGGCCCGGTAGGTCCGGTAGCGATAGGTTTGTAGTTGAGGTTGGCACAAAGATAAGAATCCACGGCTCCCTTGTCATTGGTCGTTGCAGGCACACCCATCTGGAAAGAGCTGGTGACATCGCAAGCCATTACGGTAAACTCGCTTCCCTTCACTTCCACCGTGCGCTTATCACCGGTAGCGGTGAGGACGGTTATCTCAACCGGATTGCCGTCGGCATCCATAAATTTCAATTTGCCGTCTTCAATGGCAAGCTTACCGGCATTGGTACCGTCATCCCATTTGTAGCCATCGGCCGTGCTGCTCAATACCAGCTCATAGTCGGCAATGGAAGCATCGGCCACAGGTGCCCATGAAGAACCGTACTGTCCCTTCACTACGCTTTCCCAAGCAGCAGAGCCACCATTCCACCATGTCCAGTCATAAGGTTCTTCATCATTGATGAGGAAGCGTGCCTCATTGCCCACATAGGTGACACCGTTGATTTCAGTAGTGAACAGTTTGGTCGCCAAATCTTCAATGGCAGGCTGTTGTACTTCGGCAGGCTGAAGCAAACCCGGATCTTCAGTCGGTATAATACTGGGGTCATTATAAGCCTCTTCGGAAATGAAGTTCCACACCAGCCACCACGGACCTTCGCTATTGGTACGCATCGTAGCTACCTGCAGCAGATAAGGAGTACATTCTATAATCTTGATGTCGTTGGTATAGTTGGAACAGACATCATCAAAACCCTCGTTATGCAATGAATAGGTACCGCCATAGAAAGATATGACAGGGCGTTTCGGGTCAGACACATTCAAGTTGAAAGTTCCGGTGGCATCCGTCGTGCCCGAAGCAGCCACCCGATGAAGTTCCACCGTACAGCCTTTCACAGCATCCAGGCCGAAAGTGATGTACGACTGGAAATAGGGGTCGTCTGCCGGAATGAGCCACGATTGGATACCCGGATCCCAGTTGGGAGGCCAATTGGCGCTACCAATCATAAGGTCGGTAATATTGCTTCCATCATTTTTCACATCAGTGTGGCTCATGTACATCACCGGTCCCGAACAACGGCCAATACCAAAGTTCTTGTCAATGGGAACCCACTTACGGCTCTTGCCCACTCCACCTGCAAGGTTAGCCCAGATAGGGTCTTCGAGCATGGCAAAGTTATTGGTCTCTACCTTGAAGGTATATGGTTCGCCATATACCGGACCTGCCGGTGTGGAAGCGCCGAAAGTCACGCTATATTCTCCGGCAAAAGGAAGTGCCAAGTCAAGAGTGGTCTTTTGAGAAGGACCGCTTGGAGTGACCCACAAGGGAGTGGCTCCCTTGATGAGCGAAGTCAGATGAATCGTATTAGGATCATTGGCATCAGGGGTCACCGTATAGGCGATACCTTCCACCAGATCATCGGAGACATAGGTTTTTGCCCCCATCTCGTACTCTTCGGGCGAGCAAGCGGAAAATATCAAAGCCGCTCCTGCCAATATGGAAAAGAATGATTTAAGTCTCATATCTTATTGTTTTTATTTTTTATTTACTCTATTAATGGTACTCACCATCCGGGATTCTGCACAAGTACACTCTGTGAAAGGTTAATTTGATTATAAGGAATCTGGCTCAAGCCTTTGGTGGCTTTCACACGGTCGGCCCATATGGTTACCGCATCATCAGTGCCTCCACTCTTCACCTTGACACCATTCAAGGCGAGCTTCTCGGCTGCCACGTCTATACCTTGACGCAGGAGATCCCAATAATTAATGCTTTCAAAAGCAAATTCAAGACGACGTTCTTCCATAATAGCTTGTTGAGACACACTCTTAGCTTGATAGTTGGCCGATACTGTTCCGTTGTCATCAACCTGATAAGCACGCTTACGCACTTGGTCGAAATAAGTTTGCGCATTGGGGCTGCCCAGTTCTGCGGCCATCAACAATACGTCGGCATAACGGATAATAACGTAGTCTTGGCGGTTCTGTGTCTGGAAGTCACCGCTACCATCCTGCTTACCGGCATGGCTTCCATCGGCATAGCAAAGGGGAGCATACTTCTTCACAGCATAGCCGGTATATTCACGCCAGTCATTAAAACTGGTGGTAAAGTCGGCCGAACCGGTGATTCCTTCCCCTACCAAATCAATGATAGAAGCCGAACGGCGGAGGTCACCAGAGGGAAACGCTTCCACAAAATCAGGATTTACCGTCAATGCGCCCCATCCCTTGCAATAGGGAGCAGCATTAAGCTGGCGCATACCCAACATCACCTGCCAACGGTTGGAGTCATTATTCCCGTTATAATCCTGAGTAGCGGTAAATTTCAACGCAAGAATGGTTTCCTTGTTTCCATCACCGGCATATGTACCCTTCAAAGTTTCATAGTCTCCTTTTTCGGCCACTTTTGCAGAAGAAGCCGGCCATAAATTCTTGAATTGCGGTACCAAACCATATTCTCCTGAAGCGATTACGTCTTCTACAGCAGCCAAAGCTTCGGCACGAGTCACCTCTACAGGTTCTTCACCGTAATATCCGGTATAGAAAAGATAGGCACGTGCCAGCAAAGCCTCGGCGGCATATTTTGTAATATGTCCGTCGTTCTTGGTATAGTCGGCCTTGGGATAAGCGTCACCGGGAATATTCTCGATAGCATATTTTAAGTCAGTAAATATGGCACTGAACACCTCTTTGGCAGGTGAAGGAGCGCGATTTTCGTTTACCGGTTCCAGAAAGAGTGGGATATTCCCCCATAAACGAACCATATCCAGATAAAGCAATGCACGCAACGTACGACATTCGCCCATATAGATACCACGTTTGCTATCCGATTCATTCCATACAATCTGCTCTTCATGAGCTATCAGCTCGTTGCAACGATAGACGCCCGCATAATAATTTTTCCAGTCACCTTCGTATAGGTTGAGGTCAGCCGGCGATTGGGAGATGTCAAAACGGTCAATGGCCTGATAGCCACGTCCATCGGCATTTCCGGTAGCGCCAAAACCCTCGGCACTCATCACCTCGGAAGCCATATAAAACCCTACCATCATGGCTGATGAAGTCTGGCGCCAACCATCATAACAACCTATCAGAGCACGATAAGCATCTTTTTCAGTCTTATAGAATGTACCGGTTGAAGATTCAGTCTTCGACGTAACATCGAGAAAACTGTCGGTACACGAAGCCAGTCCCAAACTCAGGAGCAGGACACTTGCCATAAATATATTTTTGTTTTTCTTCATATCAGTCTATATTTTAAAATTTCAAGTTAACACCAAACAATACGGTACGGGGACGGGGGTAATAACCTAAATCAACGCCCGACACCCAACCTTGTCCGTTATCTCCTTCGGGACCATAACCTATTTCCGGATCCATGCCGTCATATTTGGTAAATGTGAACGCATTCTGTACCTGAGCATAGATACGGCACTGGCTGATGGCCTTACATCTCAGTAGCTTGGCAAAGTCGTAGCCCAAAGTAATGTTACTGATTCGCAGGTAATCACCATCCTGCACGTAGAGGTCTGAGAACTGCCAGTTGAGATTCTGGTCTGTGACACGAGGTATGCGATTGCTGGTTCCCTCTCCTGTCCAACGTCCTAAAATTGCAGTAGTATAATTGGCTTGCTTGGAGGTATGGTTACGATAGCTCTGGACAATCTGCTGTCCGAAAGCACCGTTGGCCACTACAGAGAAATCAAGTCCTTTCCAGTTGAAACCGAGATTGAAGCCCATAGTGAAATCAGGAATACCGTTACCAAGATCGGTCTTGTCAAGCTCGTTCACCCGTCCGTCATGGTTGATGTCCACAAACTTCACGTCACCTGGTTGTACGTCAGCTTGCAGCACACCGTTACCAGCCTTAATCCAATCCTCTATTTCTTGATTGTTTTGGAATATGCCTGCTGTCTTGAAACCATAGAAATAACCGATCGGCTTACAATTCTCGGCACGATAGAATTCAGGAGTATTGTCATACAACTGGTTGGTGGAGACATGAATGATACCGATATTGTAACTAAAGTCTTTGCCTATTTGGTCATTCCAAGTAAGATTGAGTTCCACACCGGTGTTTTTCACTCCACCGCCATTAATATAAGGAGCACCTGCTCCGGCAGTAGCAAGAATAGGAGCCACCACGAGCCAGTCTTTAGTATCTTTAATGTAGAAATCGAAATTAACACCCAGGCGACTGTTGAGGAATCGGGCATCAAGACCGATATTGGTCTGCTGTGAAGTCTCCCACTTGATGTCAGCATTAGCCAGACGACTAGGGTAAGCTCCCCAGTTGGTTCCGAGCTGTGCCGCAGCATCCGAGTCGCCGTAACCGCTGCCGAAAAGATAGTGTGTATTGGTACTCTTGATAGGAGCCAGATATTGGAATGCGTCAATGTTGGCATTACCCACTTGTCCCCAGCTGGCACGTATTTTCAGGAAGTCGAGCCAGTTTTGCGTACTTTCCATGAATTTTTCGTTAGTAATGGTCCATCCTGCCGATACCGAAGGGAAGTAACCAAAACGGTTGCCTTTGGCAAAGTTGCTCGAACCGTCTGCACGCAAAGTAGCATTGACCATATAAGTTTCTTTCCAGTTCCAACCCAATCGGCCGAAATAGGACACCTTGCGGCTCTCGGTATGCGGATTGCCACTGGCACCCAAGCCGTTGGTCGAATCGGAGGCCGTTCCGTTGCCCACAAAAGCATGCTCCCAATCATCAAAACCTTCTTTCAACATACCATTTTTAGCTTCGATATAAGTGCCCTCGTAACGATAGGCTTCCATACCCAGCAAGGCGTTGAACGAATGTTCTCCCATAGTCCAGTCATAAGAAGCCGTATTGGTCCATGTCATACCCAAAGAGTGATTGGCATTTTGAGATACGGTAGTACGTTCTTCATTATATATATATTGGCTGAACTTGTAGAGAGGCTTGAAACTACGGTATTCGCTGGAACCATAAACCACACCGAATACAGACTTTATCTTCAAATTCTTGACAGGCTGCAATTCAGCATAAACATTACCGGAAAAAGTAGCCGTTTTGTTCTCATTGTTGCTGTCGGTCATCATTAAACCATAAGGGTTTCCATCACCTTTATTCCAGTCACTGGTACTGGTGTCATTGTAAGGTGAATCATAAAGATTATTACTATAGACAGGAGCGATAGGCGATGTTCCGAATGCACCGCGTAAGGTATTATTATATTGGTTGCCTACACTGATACCGTTATTCATCTTATATACAAAACTCACCTGCTCGCCCACTTTCAAAATATCCTTGAAAAGTTTGTGCTCGCTGTTCACGCGGAAATTGTAACGCGAATAGTTAGACACATCCGAACCGCCGACAATACCTTCCTGACTCATATATCCTAACGAAAGGGCATAAGTGGAAGTTGCGCTTCCACCAGTGACACCCAGCGTGTAGCTCTCCGTTGTGGCATTATCTTTGAACATAGTATCTACCCAATCCGTATCATACACATTGCCGTTGGCATCGTAAATAGACTGGTATTGGCTCCAATCGTAAGCCGAAAGTCCGCTATTCAAAGCCTGCTCATCCATAATGGCCATATACTCTTTTGCATTCAGCATATTGGCCTTACGAGCTACATTCTGTATTCCATAATAAGCATCGAAACTAATCTGCGCTTTACCTTCGCGCCCTTGCTTGGTAGTAATAAGCACTACACCATTAGCACCGGCCGAACCGTAGATAGCCGCACTAGCCGCATCTTTCAGTACATCTATACTTTCAATATCGGCAGGATTCAAAGTAGAAATATCACCACCCACACCATCAATCAGATAAAGAGGAGCACTATTTCCCACGGTACCAAGACCACGGATACTCACTTTCATGTCAGCACCCGGTTGACCGGAAGTCGAAGCAATACTTACACCCGGTGTCTGTCCCTGCATAGCCTGCAAGGGATTGGTTGTATTCATCTTGGCTATTTCGTCACCCTTCACCTGAACAGTGGCACCCGTCACCAATTTCTTCTTCTGGACACCATAGCCCACTACAACCACTTCATCCAACATTTCCGTGTCCTCCTTCAGCACCACATTGATGACGGAAGAAGTACCTACCTTGATTTCCTGTGATTGATAACCGATGTAAGAAAACACCAGTGTCTGTCCTTGTTGGGCACTTACCGAATACCGGCCATCAATGTCGGTAATTCCACCCGTAGCGGTTTCTCTCACCTGCACGCTGACACCTATCAACGGCTCACTATCCGTAGCCGATGTCACAACACCCGAAATGGTCTTGTTTTGAGAAGGATTAGCCTGAAGGCTACTGATTGCAGGTACAAGAAACAAAAGTACCAATGCAACACGGCATAAACGCAGATTTATGCACTTTTCCAAGAATGTTTTTCTCATTGTACATTATT
>ENA-UEYI01002199-UEYI01002199.1-human-gut-metagenome-genome-assembly--contig:-NODE-2199-length-14079-cov-151.021640_pt1 | contig 14079 bp, 9 predicted proteins | sample MGYA00242900_ERZ507916 | MGnify/ENA primary metagenome ERZ507916 (study PRJEB26167, sample SAMN06115521) | human gut metagenome | host: Homo sapiens | place: China:Chongqing | collected 2015-09-02...
TAATCGACGCAGATTCATTCAAGGATCAGCTCGCCGAAGGCCCGGTGCTGTTCATCGGTGATGGTGCCGACAAATGCAAGGACACCCTGACCAGCCCGAACGCCCGCTTCATCCAATGCTGCCCGAAAGCCGCCTCAATGATGCATCCGGCCATTGATGCATTGGAGGCCAAGAGGTTCGAGGATGTGGCCTATTTCGAGCCGTTCTACCTCAAGGAGTTCATCACGACGGTGAGCAAGAAGAAAATAATTTAATTCAGGAATATATTATGAAAATTGGTGTTGCCAGCGACCACGCTGGATTCGAGTACAAGGGAAAGATCTCGGCTCTGCTCAGGAAGAAAGGCTACGAGGTCATCGATTATGGAACACATTCAGCGGAGAGCTGCGACTACTCCGACTTCGCTCATCCGCTCGGCACCGCCATAGACAATGGCGAGGTAGATCTCGGAGTGGCTTTCTGCGGTTCAGGCAATGGCATGGCGATCACTCTGAACAAGCATCAGAAAGTGCGCGCCGCCCTTTGCTGGGGCACTGAGATCGCGCGACTTGCGAAGGCTCACAACAAGGCTAACGTGATTGTGATGCCGGCCCGGTTCATCTCTTACCAGATGGTCACGTCAATCGTCAACAAGTGGTTGGAGACCGAGTTCGAGGGAGGCAGACACGAGCGCCGCATCGAGAAGATTCCTATTTGCCAATAAGGAATGCCGCAGGACAAACCATTGGAAATAAAAGCGTTGATAGCGGACAAACAGTTCCTTTCGGGCAACTCCAGACTCTCTGAGAGCATTGAGGATTACCCGGAAGGAATCATCATTCCCATCGACAAGCCCTACAGATGGACTTCCGCCGATGTCATCCGCAAGGTCAAATGGGCGGCGTGCAGACACTTCCACAAGAAGAACCTGAAGGTCGGCCACGCCGGCACCCTCGACCCGCTTGCGACCGGAGTGCTTCTCGTCTGCATCGGCAAGGCCACCAAACTGGCCGAGACCCTTCAAAAGGAGGGCAAGGAATATCTCGCCGGAGTCTCGTTCGGTGCCACCACACCTTCCTACGACCTGGAGAAGGCCATTGATCAGGAATATCCCGTTGAAGGTGTCACGGAAGAATCTGTCAGAGAAGTTCTGCCTCGGTTTCTTGGCGAACAGGAGCAGATCGCTCCCCTCTTCTCAGCCAAGTCCGTTGACGGGGTCAGAGCCTACGAGCTGGCAAGGAAGCAGTACCGCGAGGCTCACAAGGAGAAGACTGACGTGATGACGGATTTCGACCACACTGTGGCAGAGACTCTTAACAAACAGATCATCAACATCTCCGGAATGGAATTAATCTCCTTCTTCCCGAACGGGAAAGAAAGCGGGCCGGAATTATCGGATGAAGGGCTGAGACCAAATCCACGGATAAACGTTGTGGATACATCCGCCCTGCACCTTCCGTTGGCGATGATCCGGATCAAATGCAGCAAGGGAACCTACATCAGGGCACTGGCCAGAGACCTCGGAGAGGCGCTCGGTTCAGGAGCGCACCTCAACTCATTGGAGCGGACAAAATCAGGCGGGTTCACAGTCGGGAACTGCCTATCAGTCAATGAGGTAATTAGCGTTCTTTGAGACCTCTACCACACCTTTCACCTTCCTGAAATACTTTGTGGCCTCCTCAAGGGTCTTCCCTTCAGGAATGCGGATTGTCAGCGCGTTGATGATGCCGTAGTCATAGACGACATCGGCACCGTACTTAACTGCCGCCTTTTTGAGCGGTCCCTTTCCGACACCCTCGTCGTAATAGATTATCAATGTGTTTGGTGAATATGCCAACCCAGTCTGACGCGGTCTTATGGGAGGGACATTCCCAATTGCCGGGATGTCAGGGGAGTCATAGGAGTCAACCTTTGCCAACTGCTTCTCGGTACGGCTGATCGTACTGCAACCTGCGGCCATGGTGATGGCCGCCGCCAGAACAAACGATGTGTCTTTAACCTGTCTTGTCATTCCACAGAAAAATCTATCGGCTATCCCTTACAAGATTGAAGCCAGAAGACGCCCATTCGGACATGGATTCTCCATCGGCATAGACCAGATAACCCTCCAATTCATCCAACGATTCTATGAAACGCTTCGCCTCATCCAATCCTATGACCATGCAATATGTGGCGTAGGCATCGGCCAGGGTCGCGTCCGGGGCCACAATCGTGGCGCTAAGCAGAGTATGGTTCACGGGATACCCTGTTCTCGGATCTATGGTGTGTGAATATTTCCGTCCATCCTTCACATAGAACTTGCGGTAATTACCGGAGGTGACCACACCGCGGCCGCTTCCGTCTCCCCGCCATATTCCCACAAGACCTTTGCCGCCAAGCTCCATATTCCCGTCCTCAGGTCTGTCAACTCCGATTGTCCAAGGCTTGCCGGAAGGGTTCAGGCCCTCGCTATAGATCTCTCCGATGTTCACAAGCATATCCCTGACCCCTAGCGAGTGAAGATATTCTGCGATCTTGTCACAGGTGTAGCCTTGCGCGATGGCGTTGAAATTCAATTTCGGGCATATTCCTGGAATCAACGGGGACATATTCCCGTCAAATTTATCCATCCCGCAGACAGCCTTGAGACTGTCCACGACTGCGGCAGACGGCAGCGTATCGTTCGTGAAGCCGAATCCCCAGGCATCATAGAGCGGCCCGGAAGCCATATCCAGCGCTCCGCCGGTCTCATCATAGAGCCTTTTCGAGATGGTGAATATCTCCCTGAACATCTCATTGGGAACCACCGGCACGCCGGCGTTGAAGCGGCTCAGCTGCGATCCTTTGTTGTAACCGGACAAGGTGGTGTCAACCAGCGTCAGGATGGAATCCACCGACTTTCTTATCTCGCTTATGCCTGTCTTGACGCCGCTGTGGTTGAATTTCACTGAATATGTCCCTCCTTGGGCATAGCCCGTCAATTCCTGATAATCCGCCTTACGGCCACAGGAAACCACGGCCATAAGCACAACGAAGCACAGAGCTAAGCTTCTGAATATTCCTATAATCACTTTCATTTCTGCAATTATAGGCATTTCGATTCAATTTTGGGACATCATTGGACTAGTTTTTGCTCAATGCATACCGTTTTTGCGTTTTTTATGCGATATTTGTATTTTCAATCGAGAAAGATGAAGATCAGGAACATTATTTTAATAGGATTGTCCGCGGCGATGCTCGCCCTGCCTTCCTGCAAAAAGGATAAAGACAGCACATCCACGAAAGACTACGTCAGCGGAACGCTGACCTTCTCCTCATCCGTGCCGACCTATGTCCGTAAGGGCGATGCCTTCAGCCTGACCCCAAGCGGAATCACTCATCCAGGCACAGGATTGGCCGAGGATGTAGGTTACTATTGGACTGTATCGTGGGATTCAGCGAAGGACACGACCAAGACAGAAACCGACAAGACTGGCGACGGAACTTTCAAGTTCACCGTTCCGTCCAAGGTCGGTACATTCACGGTTTACTGCGTGGCGTTCGCGGACGGTTACTATACAAAGACGAACACGACCTCGTTCAGCGTGGTTGACGCTGCGCTTGACTCGACTGTGGCCGGGGCATATTCCAGCAAGGATCCGATATTCGTTGACCCAAGGGACGAGGGTACCTACTACACAACCACTTTCAACGGTAAGACGTGGATGAAGAACAACCTCTATTATTCCGGTTCAGGCGTTCCTTACGAAAACAGTAAGGCCATGGATGCGATATTCGGTCGCTTCTATTCTTGGAACGAAGCGGTAGCTGCATGTCCGGAAGGATGGCATCTGCCTTCTGACGCAGAGTTTGTGGAAATGGCTGAGGCGCTTGCCACAAAGGGGACAAAATTCTCAGAGAAAGAGACTTTCAGCGGAGTGGCCGGTGGAATGATGGTTGACGCGAAATTCCTTGGTACGAGGATGTGGGAATATTGGCCACAGGTAAAAATCACCAACAAGGCAGGATTCTCGGCCTTGCCTGTCGGCTATGCCGTTGACTCGGGGAGTTCCGCCAAATTCACAGGAACTGACAACTACGCCGCATTCTGGGTGTCCGATCCGGATTCCGACTTTGGACACTACAGGTACATATTCGTAAAACAGAATGACGTCCAGTTCGGCTCCGGCGACAAGGAATCATTCCGCGCCTCCGTCAGATGCGTAAAGGATTAGTGATGAATCGGATCGCTCAGCGCAGATCCGTGACGACATAGGAAGAGTCAAGAGTCTTTTCGTTGAAACGGAAAGACTCTTTTGATTTTCCCACCCCTTCGAACTTGAGATTCGTTATCGTGAATTCTGACACCGAGCCATCATTAAGAGTGACTTCGGCTCCAATGAGAATTGTTGTACCGCTCTTGAAAAAGAGTTTCAGTCCGGCGATGTCCATTGAACCTTTCCCTTTATTGGCCGGAGTGAGGACAGACGTGTCCACGACCTTTCCTCCGAACTTTGAACTTCCGAAAGATTCCTCCCTGAAAGCATTGTCTATCGAGGCTATCATCAAGGCCGGATTTGTGGCATAGCTATCATACGAATCGTCAACAGACTCAACCAAAGCTTCTTCAGAGATTCTGTCTATCGTCCAACGGGTCTTCCCGTCACACCAGATCTCAAGCCCGTTTCCGTCCACTATGAATGAGGTTCCCTGAACCTTCACACTTCCGTTCCCGGTCATCTTGGCTTTCTTGGTCGGCATCGTGAACGAATAGTCAAACGAAACCAGAGAGGAGGAGACCTTGCTGACAAAAGTGTCCAACGTCTTGCTCTTGGCGAACGAAACTTCCGGCAGCACAAGAAGCGCGGCCATGAGTGTGATGAGTATTCTTGTGATTGTCTTCATGATTTTTCCTGCGTATGCACAAGTCATGCCTTTCGGTGGATTACTGATTCTTGTAGGCGGCTATGATCTGATCCAGCTCATCAAGACTCGAGACAAGAACCTGACGTGGCTTGGAGCCTTCCTGAGGGCCTACAATCCCGGCGGCCTCCAACTGATCCATGACACGGCCGGCCTTGGCGTACCCCATCCCGAGACGTCTCTGAAGGTCGGAAGTGGAGCCTCTCTGGCTCATAACAACCAACTTGGCGGCCTCCTCAAAACGTTCGTCAAGTTTTGTCATGTCAACCATGCCACCAGATCCTTCTTCCGTGTCGTCATCGACAGGAGGCAGGTAAAACGGAGTGTTGAAGCTCTTATTGTGGCCTTCCTGCGAACCGATGTATTCATTGAGCCTGTTGATCTCCTCGCTGTCAATGTAGGCGCACTGGACGCGTTCCATCTCGACTCCGGCATAATAGAGCATATCTCCCTTTCCAATCAGTTTCTCGGCTCCCGGAGAGTCAAGGATGGTAGAAGAGTCTGTTCTGGACACAACCCTGAAAGCGATTCTGGTCGGGAAGTTCGTCTTGATGAGTCCTGTGATTACATCCACGGACGGCCTCTGTGTGGCAAGCACGACGTGCAGACCGGCGGCACGCCCCTTCTGGGCAAGCCTGATGATGGACGTGGTGATGCTGCGGGCCACAACCTTTGCGTCACCGCTGCCACCGACCGACATCGTAAGGTCGGCATATTCATCTATGATGGTGACTATGTACGGCAGGAAGCGGTGCCCTTCGGTAGGGAGAAGCTTCCTGTTGCGGTACTTCTCGTTGTAAGTCTTTATGTTAGGCACAGAGGCCTTGCTCAAAAGCTCATACCTCTGATCCATCTCGATGCACAGCGAGCGGAGGATCTTTTCGGCCTTGTCGGCCTTCTTCACTATGGCGTTGTCCCTCTCCTCCCGCTCGTCATTGCAAGGAAGGACAGCCAGATAATGCTTCAGAAGATGGGCGTAGGCCGAGAACTCGACCATCTTAGGGTCGATGAACACCAGTTTCAGTTCGGACGGATGCTTCGCGTACAGCAACGATGTCACTATGACGTTGAGTCCCACAGACTTACCCTGTTTTGTCGCTCCGGCAACCAAAAGGTGCGGGGCATCAGCCAGATCGAAGACCTTGACCTTCTGCTGGATGGTGTAGCCGATGGCGACCGGAAGCTCAGCCTTGCTGGAACGGAACGCCTCGTCGTTGAGCACGGCACGCATCGGGACGATCGAAGGGTGGTCGTTGGCGACCTCAATGCCGACAGAGTCCGTCAGAGTCACGACACGGACTCCCCTCGCATGGAGATGCATGCCAAGGTCCTCCTGAATCCTCTTGAATTCAGCGATCTTGACACCCGGCGCAGGATAGACTTTATAGAGCGTGACGGTCGGGCCGACAATGGCTTTCACATCGTTGATCTGAATCTTGTAATTCTCAAGTGCGTTGCGGATCCTGTTGTTGTTTCTGACAAGTTCCTCGTCGGAGACTTCATTCCTATTTGATGAATATGAGTCCAGCAATTCCAGCGAAGGAAACTGGTAATCAGGCAGTTCGTCACGGACATTGATTCTCGGGAGTTCCTTCTTGATTTCAGTGGACAATTTGCTGCCTTTGACCACTTCCATGGATTTTTCAGGAGGCTCAGCCACCGGTTGTGGTGTTTCCCTTTCCGCTCCCTGAGCTTGTCGAAGAGTCGAATCCTGAGCACGCAAAGCCGAGGCCTTCGCCACGCCAGTTGTGCCTGTTACCGATGAACCCGTCCTAACCGCCGGCTCGGTGGCTTCGACGGTTGGTAAGTCCTGTCGAACCACAGGCTCAGCCACCGGTTTCTTTCCCAGAGACATCAGCCAATCCGAGAACTTTCCGGAAGCCAGAACAAGCCAGACAATCACCAGAAAAGCCAGCATGAAACCTGTAAGAATATTCCCGAAAACCACCGAGGCCCACTTCACGACAGACTCTCCGCACTCTCCTCCGAGTCCTCCGCCGAAAGCGTTGCCAAGTCCCGACAAATCTGAGACAAATGCCAGAATGAAAGACGATAGCATCGCCCCCGTGACAGTCAGAAGTGTTGTCTTGACCATCGAATAACGCCACCTATGCAGCAGCAAACGGACGGAAACGGCGAAAAGGATCACCACAAAAGCCAGGCTGCCAAGTCCGAACCATCTACGGACAAGCAGGTCGGCCCACCGGTATCCCATCTTTCCGGCCACGTTGCTCACCTCGACCGAAATGTCACCGACTGCGGAAGACAATGAACTCTGATCCGCTTTCCAGGTGAAGAAATAGGAAACGGTCGCCAGCAATGTGAACACTGCCAGCAACGCGACAAGGATTCCGGTCATCTTCGTCAGCCGTACCTTGTCCCCGTCATCCATATTCCTCCAGAACCCGAGCATTATTTTCTGTTCTTACGATTGCCTTTCTTGTTGTTCCTGCGGTTCTGTCCCATGCCCAGATTCAGCCCCGGACGCGAGAAATTGGAATCAAATGAAATCTTTGTAAGTTCCAGATCGGCGGGAACCTGAATCCTATAGCCGGAAAGTTTCTCAATGTCAGCGAATATGGTCTCATCGGCCACGCTGTCTTTGTTCCAGATCAAGTACTGCTGCCTCATGTAGATGGCCAGCGAGCGCAGCATGGAGCGTTTGACCTCTCCTTCCGGCTCTCCGGCGATCAAGTCAATGATGCTCTCGATATTACGCCCATAATGGCTGGCCCGCACAGGAGTCTTGTCAATCGGGATATTCATCGGAGGCACGTCCATCGCCTCAGGATGTGGAGCCGGATACGGGGAATCGATGTCCAGATCATATCCCGCGATCATGTAAAGGTGATCCCAGAGCTTCTGTTCGTAGTTCTCCTGCGTGTGGACCTGAGGGTTCAGGGTCTCCATCACCCTGACTACCACACGGGCCTGCTCGCTTCGTTTCGCCCTGTCCGGAATTGCCTTGACCTGCTCGACCATATTCAAGACGATGCGGCCATATTCAGGCATCTGAAGTTTCTCCCTCTCCGTGTTGTAGTAGAGTTTTATAGAGTTGTCGTTCGCTTCCATAATAATTTTCATTTTGTGTCAAAAGGCAAATATACGAAAATTATTCCACCTCATCGGTAAGTACATACCAGATTATAGGAGTAATCTCCGAATATCCCATCCGGCGGTAGATGTCAGCGTAACGGGCGACCTGCCGGTGGTACCGACGGTTTTTCTCGCCGAACTTATAGTCGATGACCGTCACCTTCCCGTCCTTGATCAGCACCCTGTCCGGGCGGTAGACCTGACCGTCAGTGTCAATCAGCTGTGTCTCGTTCAGGACTTCCGTGTCCTCCGATGGGAACCACTCCGGATGCGCAGAGGTTCTTTGTGTAAGAATATCCAGATACTCTTCTTCCTGTCCGGCATCAATCTCACCGGCATCGAAGGCATGCCGGACGGCATCGGGCAAATCAGACAATGTGACAACCTCTGAAAGGATACCGTGTAGCACAGTGCCATTGAGTCTGGCCTCGTTTCTGGCTTCATCGCAGAAAAAATCTATGGAGTCGGCGCTGTACTTGAGCCTTCCGCGCTCACGGACGTCAGTGTCATCGTCTTCGGCAGACGGGTTAAGAGGGTATGACGGGTAACCGGGCATCAGTTCGGAGATGGTGTCCGCCTTCCGTTCCAGGGTGGAGTAGTCGTAAATGTCGCCTTTCGAGAAGACGATCTTGCTTTCGGACTCTTCTTTGACATAGCCCAATGGCTCCCCGTAACCGTACAGATAGGCATATAGAATCTGTGAGAAATCCGTGAAGTCGCATGGCGGGACCACTTCGGTCGCTGAGCCTGTCGAAGCGACCGGCACGATGGCTCCAGTGATCTTCTCCGGCGGATTGGATGCGATGACAGTCAATCCCTTGACCGGCCTCGTCAAAGCCACATAGAACGTGTTGATGTTGTCCACAAGCTGGAACTGCATCTCTTTCTGACTCCCTTCCCGGAACAGCGAATCCTCGTTCGACGGCTTCCTCAACGACACGTTATAGACCCCGTCGGTGATTCCCTCAAGCTCGGTTCCCTCCACCGAAGGCCGTGTCCAATGCTTCTCGCTGCGGAAAAGCCCGATCTCCTCGGCGAACGGAAATATCACATGCTGGAACTCAAGCCCTTTCGACTTGTGGATCGTCATGACCCTGACAGATTCCGGATCCGAAGGCGAACTGATCTTAGGGTCTGCCTCCTGCCAGGCTTTCAGGAATCCATCTATGGCGTTCCCGTTTACTGACACATAATCCTGCACGAAGTCCATCAAAGCCTGAACATACTGGGTCTCAGACTCAAACAGTTCTGGATCCCTGGCCTTGAGAATGCGCAGAAGCTGCTCGCAGAGGTCGGCCAAAGACAGGCACGACAACTCGGCGACATTGATGTCCAGTTCCCCCGCAAGGAAAGAACCGATGGTGTCGTCCTCATTCCCTACCGAAGACAGAAGCGACACGACCTGACGGGCCACAGCTGAGGATTTCAAATGCAGCGAATCATCGGAAATCACACTGATCCCGTTGTCCATCAGGAACATGGCCACTTCAGAGCCATGCCTGTTGCTCCTGACCAGAACAGTGATCTCGCCGTATCTCGCCCCGGCCTCATGCACTTTGTTCACAGCATCGAGAATCTCCTGCATCTCATCCTCCTTGTCGCAGAAAACGACCTCGACACTTCCGCCAGCGACATCCTTCGACTTCACAAGCTGCCCCGCGTCCGAATATATGTCATGGACCTTGAAGTCCGATTCCTCACCCGACATCCCATCGAGAACCGAGGAAGCATATTCAAAGAATCCATTGTTGAATTCGACTATATTCCTGAGGCTTCGGTAGTTGCTGTCAAGTGTTTCCACACCGCACTGAGTAAATTCTCCCTGAACCTCGCGCGCCATCATCCGCCAGTCGGAACCGCGCCAGCGGTAGATGCTCTGCTTCACATCGCCGACAAGCAGATTCTCCTTCCCCTGCGCGACACTATTCTCGATGAGCGGTCTGAAATTGTCCCACTGAATCCGGGAGGTGTCCTGGAACTCATCCAAGAGGAAATGCTCGAAACGCACTCCCAGCTTCTCGTAGATGAACGGAGCGTCCGTGCCGTCGATTATATTCCTCAGAATCACATTGGAATCGTCCAGACTCAGCACGTTCTTCTCCTTCATCAGAGCACGGAACTCCCGATCAAGGTCTCCGGCGATACCCAATTCATTCAGAATCAAAGAGATTTTGGAGGCCGTTGAATATACCTTATACTTTTCCGTAAATATCCCGCAGTACCTCTGAAGCAGCGGCATCAACCGTCCCTCCAACGGCTCATACCTCTTAAAATCCGCCTTTCTGAACCACTTGCTGAAATCCTCGCTGTTCTTGAATATGGTCGCAGACGGGTAAGCCGGCACTTCCTTAGGGTCCGACGCGGCGCAGACATAGACAGAATTGAAGCACTTCCTTGAAAAATCCTCGTTTGCCAGGCCCTCTTCTCCGGCCGCGCTGACAAACGCCTTGGCGGCTTCCTTCACCTCCTTGACGAACGAAGCCATCACACCTGCAAGCGCCTTCTTCATCCTCGCCAGATTCTCCTTTGAATATTCCTTCTCCTCGTCAATGCCATATTCCTCGACAGCAGCCCTGTGCTCATCCGATTTCAGAGTCATCGCGACAGTCTTCAGGTTGTTCTCCAGATTGTAGCGCTTGCCTTTCTCCAGATCATCCATCACGCTCTGTGTCAGCCATTCGAGAAGATCTTTGTTGTCATCCGAAAGGGTGTCCAAGACCCTGTCAACGCTCTCGGAGACAAGCGACTCCCGGTCCAGTTCCACCTGATAGGTGGCGAACTGCCCGATTTCCCGGGAGAAGGCCTTGAGGGTCTGCTGGAAAAAGCGGTCGATCGTGCTGACGGCAAACGCGCCGTAGTCGTGCAGGATATCACACAATACAGTCTGAGCCCTTTGACGGAGTCCGTCCTCCGACTCAAACGCCAGGACAAGTTCCTCATAATAAGGCGAATCCTTAGGAGACACCGCAAGCAGATGCAATTCTTTCAGAATCCTGCTTTTCATCTCGTCGGTCGCCTTGTTGGTGAATGTCACCGCTAGAATATGTCTGTAGGAATATCTTTCCTCGTCCGTCAGCAACAGTCTTATGTATGTCTTGGCCAGATTGAAGGTCTTACCCGAACCGGCCGAAGCTTTCATTATCCGTATCATCTTCTTATCCTCCTTATTTTCATCCTTGCTTACCTCCCGCAAATCATTCTGAAATCACAAATCGCGCATGTGTCCTCATCATCCGTTCGCCTGAACGGCACATCAACCGAAGCGATCTCTGAAAGGAGGCCGTGGAGCTTTTCCTCGGTGAGCCTCATGAACGTCTCACTGACAGGGACTTCCTTGACCGGCTCCGTGAACAGGTTAGCCGGGGGGTAGATGACATTGACCATCCTCTGCCCGTTATAATTCTTGGACTCCCTGCAGAAAACATCATAGAGGTAAAGCTGGAAAGCGATCTTAGGACGTCCCGCGTTACCTGGTCCGAACAGAGCCTCCACAATCCCTTCGGCGTTGTCATCGGTGATGTTGACATCCTTGTCCTCAACCTTTCCGGTCTTGTAGTCAATAATCCTGATCTCTCCCGGGCGCAGGCTGTCCATCCTGTCAACATAGCCCACGAAATGGAAACCGTCTATGTCATGAAGGAATTCCTTTTCCAGTCCCAGAATCTCAAACCCGTCATATCCGGATGTTTTAAGAAGTTCCCGATCCCTGTCAAGTGTTTTTATGACATATTCCACAATCACATCCTGCACAACCAGATCGCGCCCCGTAACTTCCAGGGAATGAAGCTGTTCAAGAATCAACCCCCTCACTATCTCCTTTATCGCGGAACGTTTGCGCAGAAGTCCGGCAAGATATTCGTCAGTCACTTTTTTTCCTCCGGCCATTTCCGGTGAATAGAGCCTCTGCATCGTGCCGTGATAGACATCGCCCAGCATTCCGGCGTCCAGATCCTCGGAGACCTCGTTCTGCCTGCGGAGTCTCTTGACCGTGGCATAATAGAATTTCGCCGGACAGTCAAGGTAATACTTCAGCGCCGAGGCCGAAAGTCTGGCATGCCTTACGGCCTCTACATCGGCCTCAGTCTTAACCATCTCCTTAGGAGAGAAATCTCCGGCGGCGTTCGCCTTGACAAAACCGCGTTTTATCGGCACTCCGAAATGATACTCAAGCTGTTTGATGTAACGGCTTTCCTCCCCGTTCTTCATGCCTTCGGTCCTGGAATCATAAACCAACGTCACCTTCTCCGCCCTTTGGATGAGACGGTAGAAATAGTACGCCCAGACAGCGTCCTGAAACTCGTAAGTCGGCAGACCGAAGCCCTTGCGGAGCTCCGGCGGGATGAATGACGAGCTGACGCTCCGCCTCGGAAACATGCCCTCGTTGCAGGACAGGATCATAACTTGCTTGAAGTCCAATGCTCTGGTCTCCAACGGCCCCATGATCTGGAGACCTTTCAGAGGCTCCCCGTTGAACGGAATGGACACCGGGCCGAGAAGCTGGTCGAGAAGCCGCACATAAGTCATCGGAAGGACCTCAAGACCGGCCGTCTGCAATTGGCTGATAGCATTGTATGTGGCCTTCGCGAACTCGAGCTCGATTGCCATGGAAGAATCCGCGGCCAGCTTTGGAGCAAGTCCTTTGATCAAGGTCTTCTGGTAGTCAGCGAAAGCCGAAATCTGTTCCTTGGATGCAGCTTTCGGATCAGTCACCGCCGGCCTGAACAACAGATCAAAGACCGGAACCCCGGAAAGATCCTCCTGGGGGATGTAGTACTTCATGCCATCCTTGATCGCCTTGATTCTGTTCCTCACAGCCGCGTCCCCTTGAGTCACCTTTCTGAATATGCTTGAAGAGAACAATGACCATACCTGATTGTGGTAATAGAACCATTTCCCGTCTTTCTTCCTCAGATGCATCTGCATGGCCGAGACCAAAGTCATGAAATCAAAGAACGCGCTGTTCCTCATCGGATAGCCCATAGTGACGTTTATGTCCTTGATCTCCTCCGGGATGGAGTTCAACACAGGAATCAGCAAGGCCTCGTCCGGAAGCACGACCGCGCATCTCTCATCCTTGACAACAGACGGAATCAGTTTTGTCTGGCCTACCGAGGACGGGACGCTTATCACCTCAATCTCAGGGATTTTCAGTCCTTCCAAATCCATCTCGAAAGCCTGCGGGAAATCCTGGACATTCCTGGACATGAAGAAGGAGGACTTGTTAAGCGGATTTCTCACCATCTCTCCTGAATAGTCCCAGCAGAACTCCGCGATTCCGGCGTCCCGCATCCGCCTCATGACCTTTTTCTCGCACTCGTTCAAGGCGTTGAGACCCACGAAGACATATTCATCCACATCTCCGAACGCGGCTTTCAGCACATCCACCGCCGACTCCGAGTCAAGCCGCGCCGCCAGGCTTCGGTAAACCATTCCCTCGTACGCCAGCCCTTTGCCGGAAAGCCTCTTCCGGAAATCATTGTAAAGCGGCAGAAGAATATTCCAGATCTGCAGGAAGCGCTCCTTCACATTCGGATTGTCCGAGTTCAGGTTCACCGTCAGCCGCCCATCGCTGCTGAAATGGCTGATGAAGCTCTCGATCGCCTTCCGCTGGTTCTCAGTGAGGTATGAATATGAATCCTGAATCTCCTTGAACTCAGCTATGTTGGCGAACAGCTTCGCCGGATCGACCAGATATTTGTCAACATCATCGAAATCCCCCAAGATCACGTCTCCCCAAAAGATGAACTCGTCCAGAGTCTCATGCTTAGGGTTAAGATCCTTGTAGCATTCGTACAGATCCAACAGCAGGTTCACCCTGTCCGCCGGCTTGTCCCCCGATATTCTAAAAAAGAAATCATTGATCGTCAGCATCTTCGGAGCCACAATCGGGGTTCCGACCTCCTTCACGGCCTCGCCGAGGTACTTAGTGAAGAATACCTGGCTGCGCCTGTTCGGAAATATGAAGCAGGTCTTTGAGATCCCGCCCGGCGCCATATAGTGATCCGCCACTTGTTTAAGGAATGGTGTCATATCGGTAAGTTTTAACGAATATAGCAAATATATTTCTTGTGGCAAAGATAACCCGAGTTTGTGCCATAACTCTTCACAAACGGAAATATTTTC
>ENA-UEYI01002203-UEYI01002203.1-human-gut-metagenome-genome-assembly--contig:-NODE-2203-length-14053-cov-6.055810_pt1 | contig 14053 bp, 16 predicted proteins | sample MGYA00242900_ERZ507916 | MGnify/ENA primary metagenome ERZ507916 (study PRJEB26167, sample SAMN06115521) | human gut metagenome | host: Homo sapiens | place: China:Chongqing | collected 2015-09-02...
AAATACCGCTCAGGCTGCCAGTGTGGAATTTGTCCGTCTGCGACGGACAAATTATGCGCGCAGCAGACTGCGATCCTTTTGTCGGAAAAACCCGGAGGGTTTTTCGACAGTCTCAGGCATCCGGGCAGGAACACTGCCCGGATGCCTTTTTGCCTGCACGCCCGGAGATCGGATGCCGGTGTAGATTTTTTTCAAATTACAGGGGGAAAAGTCGTGGGTTTTTCTGCCGGTTCGTGTATAATGGGATAGAAAGAAAAATTGAGAGGGGGAGAGGGCTTGGAACAGGAGATGATCCGGCGGCTGCTGGCGCGGGAGGAGGCAGGAATGGCCGATCTGCTGCTGCACTATGGGCCGCTGATGCGCTACATCATCGCGCCTATTCTGCCGAACCCTCAGGACCGGGAGGACTGCCTCTCCGAGGTGACGCTGCGGGTGTGGGAAAGGATTGAGCAGTATGACCGAAAGCGCGGCAGCTGGAACGCCTGGCTGACGGCCATCACCCGCAACACGGCTCTGAACCACGCCCGGAAAGCCCTGGGCAGCAGTGCAGAGGAGCTGCCGGAGGACACCCCGGCGGCGGGACATACCCCCGAGGAGGCGGTGCTGCAAAGGGAGCGGCAGGAGGCCGTGCGGGATGCTCTGGAGCGCCTTCCCTACCGGGACCGGATCCTGTTTTACCGAAAATACTATTACATGCAGCCCACGGCGCAGATCGCCGCCGAGCTGGGCATGACAGAGCGGGCCGTGGAGGGGAAGCTTTACCGGCTGAAAAAGCAGCTGCGCAAAATGCTGGGAGGTGAAGGCCATGCGCAATGAGGGTTGGCGCCACGCAGACGACATTGACCTCAGAACCGTTTTCTCCGAGAGCTTTTCCGCCCTGCCGCCGGAGGAGGTGGTGAGAGACGTGACCCCCTGGAAGCGGGCCATGAACCGGGTGCTCATCGGCATGGTGCTGTGTACCATCACTCTGAACTTTTGGTATCTGAATTACATTCTGCCTGCCGTGGGCATGGTGCTGTGGCTGCTGGGCCTGCGGGCCCTGCGGCGGGAAAACGGGTATTTCACCGCTTGCTTTGTGCTGATCCTCCTGCGGTGCGCGTGCTTCTTCCCGACACTGATCCTGAACACATTCGCCTGCCGGGACGATTTCATTCCCGAGCGTGTCACCACCTCTCTGACTCCGGTCTCCGTTGCGCTGCAGCTGTTGGGCCTATTTTGCCTGTGGCTGGGGCTGCGGGCGGTGCAGCAGAAGGCGGGCCTGCCGCCCCGGGCGGGAGGCGTTCTGGCGCTGATGCTGTGGTATGGAGTGGTGTATTTGTTGGTCCTGATACAGTATCCCGGGATGATCCTGCCGCTGATCCTGTTAGCTGCTTTTATTTTCATCCTGCGCAGTATCTGCAAAACTACTAAGGCCCTGAGCGAGGCCGGGTACACCATGCACCCGGCGCCGGTGAAGGTGCCGGACCTGTGGCTGGTGCTGATTTTGGCCGCGGCGCTGGTGCTGGGCTGCGCCGCCGGGTATCTGTTCGGCGCCCAGCACTCCATGGACTGGCAGCCACTGGAGGAGGCTGAGACGGCGAAAACGGCGGAGATCAAGGCCCACCTTTTGGAGCTGGGCTTCCCGGAGGTTATCCTAAACGACCTGGCAGAGGAGGATCTGGCCGCCTGCGCCGGGGCCCTGCGGGTGGATGTGGAGAGCAAGGTTTACAGCCCGACCCTAAGACACGAGAAAACCTCCAACAAGCGTCTGCGTATCACCGGCATTGCCGTGCAGGTGCCCGGAGAGGCGGAGACTTGGGTCATCCTCCACCATTTCCTCTGGGAGAAAGGCCCCGAATTCTTCGGCACGGACTCCCTGGAGGTCTGGCCCGCGTACCAAATCGAAGCCCGCGGCTGGGCCAAGGGCAGCGATGTCACCGGGCGGCTGCTCTATGATCGGGACGGCCAGGCCTACACCGCTCCCTACTACTTCTTAGGAGAGGCCACCGCCGTGGATACCGGAGCCCTGTCCATGCTCTTGGGCACAACGCAGCAGACCAACCTTTACGCCGGGTTCTCCCTGCCCCGGGAGGGCGAAAACCGGCGGGGCTACCTGGCATACACCACAATTGATGTAGATGATGCGTTCAACATCAACAGCCACTTTAGCTATATGCACCAGCACACCTGGTTCCAATACCCCGCCACCACGGCTTTGCAAGCGGAGCTTTCGTTCCCCGGCACCATCTTCATTGGCCCCTTTGCCAAGGAGATGACCTGGCTGGACTTTGCCCCCTCGATAGACCGCTTACAGTTGTCGGATTGAGAAAATGCACGCAAAAAGCCAAGCCCCCGGGCTTGGCTTTTTTCTTAGCTTCACCGGCACCCGGGCCGGGCGCAGGGATAGTGGGCTTGACAACCGCGCGGCTTTACTCTACAATACAGCCAAGCTCCTGACGCCAAAAGTCCTTCTTGCGGCGGAAGATGCGCCATAGAGAAAGTTGCCCGCCTCCGGCGGGCCTTGTGGCCGTGTCGCAGAGCGATGCGGCTTTTTTGCCGCGAAAATCCATCCGGGAGGTATCACATGGAAACAAGAGTCGCCCTCATCGGCATCATTGTGGAGAAGGAATCATCGGTGGCCCAGCTGAACGAGCTGCTGCACCAGTACGGCTGCTACATCATCGGCCGCATGGGCCTGCCCTACCGGGAAAAGGGCGTGAACATCATCTCCGTGGTGCTGGACGCGCCCCAGGACGCTATCTCCGCCCTCAGCGGCAAGATCGGCCGGCTGGAGGGAGTCAGCGCCAAGACCCAGTATTCCCATGTCATCACCCCCGGGAAAAACTAAGGCAAAAGAAAGGAATCCCACTATGAAAAAGATCACTTCCCTGCTCCTGGCCTTGGTCATGGCATTGAGCCTGGCCGCCTGCGCCGTGCAGCCCCGCCAGGAGGACTATCAATCTGTGAACATCCGCTTAGGCGGCCTGAAGGGCCCCACCTCCATGGGCATGGCCAAGCTGCTGGATGACGCCGAAAACGGCCTCACCGCCAATACCTATGAGTTCACCATGGCCGCCTCCGCCAACGAGCTGACCCCGAAGCTCATCCAGGGCGAGCTGGACATCCTGGCCGTGCCTGCCAATGTGGGGGCCATTCTCTATAACCAGACCCAAGGCCAGGTGGAGCTTGTTGCCGCCAGCACCCTGGGCGTGCTGTACATTGTGGAAAAGGGCGGCCAGACCGTGACAGATGTGAAGTCCCTGGCCGGCAAGACCATTTATGCCACCGGCAAGGGCGCCACCCCTGAATACGCCTTGACCTATCTGCTGGCGCAGAACGGCCTGACCCTGGGGAAGGACGTCACCGTGGAGTGGAAGAGTGAGCCCACGGAGATCGTAGCCCTTATGGCCCAGGAGGATCATGCCATTGCCATGCTGCCCCAGCCCTTCGTCACCGTGGCCCAAGGCCAGCTGGAGGGCCTGCAGGTGGCTATGGACCTGTCCGCCCAGTGGGATAAGCTGGGCGTTGACAGCCGCCTGGTCACAGCAGGCCTGCTGGTGCGCAAGGCCTTTGCCGACGAGCATCCCCAGGCTGTGGCTAAGTTCCTGGAGGAGTACGCCGCCAGCACAGACTACGCCAACACCCACGCCGCCGAGACTGCCGTTTTAGTGGAGAAGCTGGGCATCGTGAAGGCCGCTGTGGCAGAGAAGGCCCTGCCCGGGTGCAACCTGGTGTGCATCACCGGCCAGGAGATGAAAACCGCGGTAAGCGGCTACCTGCAGACCCTGTATGACCTGAAGCCTGAGGCCGTAGGCGGCGCCATGCCCACGGACGGCTTCTATTGGCTGGGCGCATGAATCGGGAACGCTGGCAGCAGCTCTTAGCTGCGGCGCTGGCCCTGGCCGTATGGCAGGGGGCGGCCATGCTGGTCCACGCCCCCATCCTGCTGCCCTCACCCCTCCGGGTGGCGGATCGGCTGGGTGCGCTGCTGGTCACGTTGGATTTTTGGAGCACCGTCGGCTTTAGCCTGCTGCGTATTGCCGGAGGCTTTCTGCTGGCGTTGGCGGCGGCCACGGTGCTGGCCTTTGGGGCGGGTCGATTTTCCCTGCTGGAAATTTTGCTTCGGCCCTATGTGCTGGCCATTAAGTCCGTGCCGGTGGCATCGTTCATTATTCTGGCGCTCATATGGCTGCGAACCTCTCAGCTGTCGCTGTTTATCTCGTTTCTTATGGTGTTTCCGGTGCTGTACACCAATGTGCTGACAGGTATCCGCGGCGCAGACGGGCAGCTATTGGAGATGGCGCGGGTATTCCGAGTCCCCTGGAAACGACGTGTGCGGATGATCTACCTGCCGGCGGTGGAGCCGTTTTTGCTGGCAGGCTGCGCCACATCCCTGGGCATGAGCTGGAAGGCCGGGGTGGCGGCGGAGGTTATCGGCGTGGTGAGCGGCTCCCTGGGCGAGCGGCTGTACGATGCGAAAATCTACCTGATGACCGCGGATCTGCTGGCCTGGACAGTGGTCATTGTGGCCCTGAGTGCCGGATTTGAAAAGCTGGTTTTGTGGCTGCTGCGGCATATTCTTCGCCGGATAGGAGGTGCGCCGGCATGAAAATTCAGCATCTGTGCAAATCCTTTGGCGACAGGGTGGTTTTGGATCATGTGTCTCTGACTTTGGAGAGCGGTGGGACGGCCTGCCTTATGGCCCCCTCGGGCCGGGGCAAGACCACCCTGCTGCGATGCATCGCCGGATTGGCGCGGCCCGACAGCGGCCAAATTACGGACCTTCCGGAGCGGATAGGCTATGTGTTTCAGGAGGACCGTCTGTGCGACGGATTTTCCGCAGTGGACAATATCCGTCTGGTCACGGGCCGGGCCATGGATGAGGGCGAGATTTGCCGACACTTGAAAGAGCTGGGCCTGGCGGACAGCCTGGGTCAGCCGGTCCGGGAGCTCTCCGGCGGCATGCGGCGGCGAGTGTCCATCGGCAGGGCGGTGTGCTTTGGCGCCGGGCTTCTGCTGCTGGACGAGCCCTTCAATGGCCTGGATGACGCAACTCGACAGCAGACGGCGGACTACATCCTGCGGCATCGGAGCGGAGCCGCCATTCTATGCGTGACCCACGACCGCGAGGATGCCGCCGCCCTGGGCGGCGCGGAGATCATGGCATTTTGATCTGTGGCTTTTAGCGATAAAGAGCCCTCCGGGAGCGCATTTTGCACTCTCCCGGAGGGCTTTCATTTTTGCATAGCATGAGGTTGTTTAATAGGTGCGTGGGAGCAGCGCAATGTGGGTGCCCACATTGTATAGAAAATTGTTTTGCAGCTTTACTCCAGCGGCTCGCCCAGGGATTCCAGGCGGTCAATAATCTCGTCAGCCAAATCCTCCAGGGCTTCATGCTCTTCCGCCCAATCCACAAATTCCTCGCTGGTCTCATCCTCCGGCTCGTCCTCGTTCAGGGTCTCCAGCTCGCAGCGGACGTCACTCAAATATGCCCGGAGCTCCTCCGAATCCATGGCGGCCGGATCCCGATACAGATCCATATTCATCCCCTCCTTGTGTCTCTTTTCCCCGATTTTGCCATATTCGCAGCAAAAATGCAAGCCCTCTGTATTGCCATAGGCATCGCAGCCGGCATGCAGCCTATTCTCGGCTATAACTATGGCGGCGGACAATTTAAACAAGTCAGGAAGGCATGGGCGAGCTTATGGACACCCTAAAAATCGTCAATGGGAAAGCCTATAACAGCGGCCTAAAAAACTAACCTAATGTGCTACTACTAACACGTTACTAACAACGTCATTTTTGGCAAAAATAAAAAAGTCCGGAAATCCTTGAGATTCCTGGACTTTTTTGGTGGAGACTGCTGGACTCGAACCAGTGACCTCCTGCGTGTGAAGATACGATGCGCGCCGGAAAGCGTTGCTCCGCAACACTTTCCGGCGCTTTTGCGTGCTTTCGGCTCGGTGGGGCATCCATTGTGTCCGCCTGTATCCGCCTGCTCTTTTTCGCGTTTGGGTCAGCGTTTGGGTCAAGCCCTGCGACGGCGCAGAAATGACCACGCTGTAATTAAAGAATAGGCGTGCCGCCTATCGACTTCCTTCAAAACAGTCAAATCCTGTGGTCGCGCACCCATTGGAGAAGCGAGTCGTAGTCCATTGTGCCGGAGGCAACGGATAATCCGGCCTCCACAACCTCCTCGTTGGTACATTCCATGTGTATCCCGTTCACTTCCAGAAATGTCAGCATAACGTACATGCCGATGCGCTTGTTGCCGTCCACAAAAGCGTGGTTGGAGATGAGTGTATAGCCGAGCCGTGCGCCCTTTTCCTCCTTGGTCGGATAGAACTCCTGCCCGCCGAAGCCGGCAAAGGCGTTCTCCAATGCGGAATCCAACAGGGTTTCATCCCGGACACCGATACTGCCGCCTGTTTCTTCGGCGATGAGCTTGTGGAGCAGCAACACCTTATCTTTCGAAAACTTGATCATTTTGCAAGCTCCATAAATGCGGGCTTGTACTTTTTCAGGATGCGCGCCGCCACGACATCGATTTTTTCATCATCGGTCATATCGATCATAGGGGACACATCCAGATCCACCAGCATATATTTGGGCTTATTGTTTTTGAAAATCACTGCCTGCCCGTTCTTCTCGGCAATGCGCGTTACCCGCGAGAAGTTCTGATTCGCTTCGGTGACCGAAACGATTGTCTTTGTATCAATGGTCATCGTGAACACCTCCTATGCTTATTATACCCGTATATAGGTAAAAATCAACCTATAATTTGCACATTGTTTGGCGTTCGTAACCAACCGCAGGATGTAGGTGAGCCGGTTGCAACGGCGCAGAAATGACCACGCTGTAATTAAAGAATAGGCGTCAGACCTTCGGGAGGTCATCGCAGGACAGCAGCTTTTGTTTTGCCTCGCGGAACCAGCGGTTTTCCGGCTCGATCTGCAGCACATACTGGACTCGTCCCAATAGCTGCTGCCGGTAGCGCTCCGTATCAGGAACGCCGTCTGTGCGAAGCGCTGCGTGGCCGCCCCGCAGGATACTGTCCGCCAGACCAAAGCGCAGGGCGTAATAGACCTCTTGTCGAAGTGATCGCTTATAGCCGGCCGGCACGGATACCTTCTCATTGACGGTCAGACCGGTCACGCTCTGCCGTCCGGCGTTGGTGATAAAATGGGTCTTGGCCTCATTCAGGTCAAAGCCCATCTCCGCCAGCATATTTTTCGCCTTCGAATAGACGGCGAACAGCGGACGATCGGCGGAAAAGGTCAGGTCATCACAGTACCGCGTGTATACGATGGCGCGCCGCTGGCACCAGCGTGCCATGTTCGTATCAAAATTCCGCATGACCAGATTGGAAAGCGCGGGAGAGGTGGGCGCGCCCTGCGGCAAGACACCGTCTTTGCAGCAAAGAGAGGTCAGCAGAAAACCCACCTGCCGGGAGAAGTACCGGGTGTGAAAGGCGGTGGAGTGGACCTGCTCAAAGCAAATGCTGCCGAAAAAGTCGGAGATATCCAGCTTCAGGAGATACCGCTTGCCCACATGGGGCGCGGCGTTGCCGCTGAGAGTGCCGCCCTTCCGATAGGCGGTGGCCTGCGGTGCGACAGGCAGATAGGCGAGGAGATCCCGGCAGATCTTCCGCTGCCAGCGACGCAGCGTGTCGTCCGGCACGGACAGTATGCGCACATCGCCGTTACGCTTGGGGATGGTGACGGGGTGATATGCTGCCGCCGTGTGCCGCGCATAGTAAAGGAGCTTCTGCCTGCTGGTAGAGAGAAACGCCGCCAGCTGCCTGGCGTCGTACAGGAACGGCAGCTGCGGGTGAAAGCAGTGAAAATCCAGCACCATATCCGCCGCAGCCTGTATGCCGAATTTGGTCACGAAGTCTGCGTCCGGCGCTTCAAATGTGACCGTATCCTTCTCGATTTCCATAGAGACCCCCCCTAACATAAAATCAGCCCCGTGCAGTACAAAGTGACCTGATATAAGCGGAGTCGAATTCCTAATCACGGCGTGATTCTCGATTCGATGGAGCGGTATCAGGCGGTCGCTTCGCTTGCGAAGCGTGCGTCCTCTTGGCAAACAGAGCGGCGACTCGCCACCCTCCTCAAAGTACGAAACTTTAAGCTGTACACTACTGCGCGGGGCTGATCTTCGGTTGTGCTTATATGGTAAAGCGCTTTGACGGGAATGTCAAGCGGATGGCTGCGCCTCCTGCCCGTACCGGGTCAGTGCGTCCATGACCTTGTGATACACCACCTGATTGGGGTAATAGCGGTAGTCGGCAAAGATTGAGATACCGGTGCCGTCGAAATACTCCAAAATCGCGGCGGCGCAGGCGGCGCTGCGGCTCTGCCCGTACTCACACTGGCAGAGGATATCCAGCCCGTCCGCCCTTGCCTGACAGATGAACGCCGCCAGCGCGTCCGCCTCCGGCATATAGGTGTCGTAGTCCAGCCCCACATCCGGCAGAGCTGTCAGATCCAGATCGTGAACGACCACGGTGAACACCCGCGCCGCCTTGCCGGCGTAGTCCAGCGGGGGCGTCGGGGCAGGCTTGCCGACGGAGGGTGGGTCGCAGAAGGAGATCGCCGCCGTGCGGGAGAGCGTGTCGGTACGCAGCAGTTCCTCGGCGGCTTTGCGGGAACAGATGGTCACGTTCATAGATATACCTCCAGTTTTGTATAGTTCGCGGTATGCCCGCAGGGACATACCGTTGCAGGGAGACTCCTCATCCTCCGTCTGCAGCTCGATGTCATACTCCCAGCCGCAATGCTCACAGATCCAGTACATATCCAGCGTGGGATGGCCGCAGACGGGGCAGGTGACGATGCGGAACATGCCGGAGCGGTATTCCGGCGTGTTCTTCAAATTCTGTTCATTATGCATGAGGTTCCTCCCAGCTGATGCAGTTCAGACAGCCGCCCTGTCGGGCGATCTCCCGGATGTTGACGGGCACGATCTCTTTGCTGAAAAGCTGCCGCGCGGAAGTTTCAGCCTCGGCATCCTGCTCAATGCCAAACACCGGCAGGAAAACCACCCGTTCCGTCTCCATATAGTTCAGGTAGCAGCCGACGGCGCTGACCCTACCGATCGGGACAAAGGGGAAATCCACCGCGTCCAGGCCGCAGTCCTGCACCGCTCGCTTCACCTGCTGCTCAAAGCCGCAGGATGACAGCGGCCGATTGCACAGCACGGTGCGGTCGTCGAGAAATCGCGTCATGCCGTCGGCGTGGCCGGTCATGTCGCTTTTCAGAGTGGGAATGATCAAAACCTCCGCCTCCAGCAGTTCCGAAAGCTCATGCACCAACGCGGCAGGCGGATACTCCGGGTTTTCGGAAAAGACGCGGTCGCTGATCAGGACGCGCGCCCCGGACGGCGAGAACACCATGTTTCCGCCGTCCAGGTTGATATTGCTGTATGTAACCGGCAGTCCAAGCTGCGGAGCAAGATCCTTACGAAAATCGGTCCTCAGAACAGGATCGTTTTTTAGATAGCACGGCTCATACCGGAAGGATACCAGCTTTCCAGAACCTGTCCGCACCGGCATGAAGTCCCGCACCCAAACGTCCCGTGTGCCATCCAGCAGCGCATAGGGGACATCGTGCGCCGCCAGCGCCGTGAACAGCGTCTCTGCGTCAGACGGATACTGCCGCGGAAGAAGAGTGGAGAGGTAGATCATATGTAACCCTCTATCCTTCTATTTTTACTCGGCTTCAACGAGTTCAAAGTTCAGCTTGCTTTCTTCCTCAATCCCAATCCTGCTTTTGCATGTATATTTGGACGATACTGATATTTCAACCAAAGTCACATCACAGCCGCAAAGTGAAAACTTCCCGTGGCAGTCGCTATAATCTGGCTTTGTTTTATACAGATGGAGTTCTTGCGCTATTCCATCTGGCTTAAAGGTTACGCCATTTTCATCTTTAATGCCCTTGATGAGGACATTATCAGAATGCACACTGTCGTTAACGGAAAGCAATAACTGTCCTCCGTATACGCACCATGTTCCGGGTTTGGAGAAAAGTGGGGCAGAAACATCCGATTGTGCCGCGGATTTGGATTTGCCTGCCCCGTAACAAATTAGCTTCCCCCTCTTGTCCTGTTCATCGTGGTAGTATGCCTCGGTTTCGGTGATCCAATAACGGTGTGCGCCATCTTTGCCGCGATAGAGGATAGTACCGCCAAGCAAATCCTTTGCAACTGCTGCCGCGTCACGCTCAAAAAACTTCTCATTCAATGTTATAGTGGTACCCATCGTTCATTCTCCTTCTCATCATATTATTTTGCGTGCCATTGCCTGTACATCCATTATAAGCGCCGTTGTCAAAAAACGCAAGTTCACCAATTTCTTGGAACTTTTTTCACCAATTTAGCCGCTGGTTGCGCCAGCGGATGCGCTCCGCCGCGTAGCGGCGATACCATCTTGCAGCCTCCTTGTAACGCTTGTCCGCCTCGTAGATCTGTGCCAGCCGCGACATGGCGGCATCGCTGCCAGCCTCGGCGGCCCGGTGATACCAGCGGATGCCCTCTGCCTGGTCACACGCCACATCCTGCCCGTAATAGTATCGATGCCCTAGATGCAGCATCCCGATGGCGTCGCCGCCCACCGCCGCCTCGTAGTCAGCCATAAAGCTATCCTCCCGCTCCTGTGCGTCCAGCAGCGCGTCCACCGCCGCCGCGTAGGACTCGCACTCGAAGTACAGCCGAAGCCGGGCATTCTCCGCCTCACCCACAGGGTCAAAAGCGCTCATTACATCGGAAGTCACGTTGTTCTCCGCCCGCTTATACCAGCGGATAGCCTGCGGGTAGTTGCGCTTTGTACCGCAGCCGTGCTCACAGCACCATCCGGCGGCGAACTGCGCCTCGGTAAAGTTGTGGGCTCCTGAACGCTTGAATAGATCGAATGCCTTTGCCATAGCGTCGGGCGTGCCGCTGCGGATATGTGTCAACGCCTGCGAGAACTGTGCGTCCGCCGCCCGTCGCCGTCCGGCGATCTCCCACAGCTCCGCGTACACACGGAGGGCGGGTGAAAAAGTAACATCCATGGTCATTTCCTCCTGCAATGTGATTTGCGGTCAGTGTAGCACCTTTTTTTATAAGACCTAAATATTTATATTATTTTCGGCGGTTTGGGGGTAGAAATCGGCCTCCATCGCCCATTTTTTCGCATGCAGGCAGCAAAAACCGCCGCATTTCATGGGCATAACGCCGCAAATATGTCGATTGTTGATGTGCCGGATTGTGCATCTATACGAAATTTTGCAGAAAGCCGCCTTTTGGCCTATATATGCTTATATAAATTAGGTCTTAATTATATGGGTGCTATACTGGCGGTAAAATTCGAAAAGGAGATTTTACCATGAACGCATTTGACAAGGTCATCGGATACAAGGCCACCAAGCGCGAGCTGCTGCAGCTGTGCGATATGCTCCGCAACCGGGAGATCTATGAGGAGATGGGCGCCCGCCTGCCCCATGGACTGCTGCTGTATGGCGACCCGGGCTTGGGAAAGACGCTTTTGGCAAGGTGCTTTGTGGAGGAGAGCGGGCTGCACGCCATCACGGTACGCCGCGACAAGGGCGGCGACGCCTTTATCGATGGAATTACACAGGCCTTTGCCAGCGCGAAGACAAAAGCACCGTCCATTGTCCTTTTGGATGACATGGACAAATTTGCCAACGAGGATGATACCCACTGCGACGCACCGGAATACGCCGCCGTGCAAGCAGGGATCGACGATGTGAAGGGCACCGGTGTGTTTGTGATCGCCACGGCAAACGATATTCGCAAGCTGCCGAGCTCCCTGCGCCGTTCCGGACGGTTTGACCGAAAAATCGGACTTCAAGCGCCCACGGCGTCCGACGCGGAGGAGATCATCACCCACTATCTTAAATCGAAAAAGGTTTCGGACAGTGTCAACATGGAAGACCTGACGAGGATGATGCGCTACAATTCCTGCGCCGAGCTGGAGACTATTTTGAATGAAGCGGCGGTTCGTGCGGCCTTTGCCCGTAAGACCGGCATCGACATGGAGGACATGGTGAGTGTGGTGCTGAAGCAGCAATATGGCGCACAAGAGGATATGCCTCGCGTTTCGGATGAAGTTATCGAAAAGGTGGCACTTCACGAGGCGGGGCATCTGGTGGTATGCGAAGCGCTGTGCCCCGGCAGCGTCGGCTTTGCCTCCCTGCTTCCCTCCGACGAAAACCGGTGCGGCGGCTTTATCCACTGCTGCAAAGGTGTCTCCGATTCACAAAGCGCCATCATCGCCCTGGGCGGCAAGGCCGCCGTGGAGATGCGGTATGCGGGGCAGGTCGCAGAGGGATGCAGCGACGATATCGCCTGTGCGGTCAACTGTATCCGCGAGACGGCAGCCAAGGAGGGTGCGCTGGGATTCTCCCTGCTGAATGTCGAAAGCGATTCCTCCAGCAATATGTCCGAAAGCCTGAATGCCCGCAGCGAGGCGGCGGTACAGGCGGAGCTGGAGCGGTACTACGGCAGGGCAAAGGCGCTCCTTGCTCAAAACGAGGCGTTTCTGAGAAGGATCACAGAGGCGCTGGTCATGAAGAAGACCCTGCTCTATTCCGATATTCAGGCTATCTGCGGCACCGCTGTAAAGAGAAACCCTGCGGTGACCTGCGAGGCGGCTTCAAGGTATAACGCGGCGGAGATCGAGAATTTCCCGCCGGAGGATCCAGAGGAGGCGATACGCCAGATAATCTTGCGTAAGCTGGAGGAGGCGGAGCGACGGCGATGTTCCTGATGCTTCAGGAGCGCGGCGGGGAGGGCGAGCCCGCTGCGCATTAGCGCACAATAGGGCCAAAATTTCTTTGCTGACGAAACATGGGGAGGGTGCGGTTCCGCTGGACCGCACCCCCCGTATACTTACGATTCCTTCAACCACCGCTGGAACTCGTCCTCGGTGATGACGCCCTCATCACATTTCTTTTTCTGTTCTCTGGCCTGCTCGCTCCACGCATAAAACTCGCTGTCGCTGATGCGCCCGGCCTTGATCCACGCAAAGCGGCGCTTATACTCCCGGCGGTAGATCTTGAATACAGGGTCGTCCGCCTGCTTCAGCGTCCACTGCTGGAATGCACCCATCGCACGGCAGCTGGACTGACCGTCGAGTGGTGTGCGGTCGCAGTACTCCGCGCTGACGCGGCCTGTCTGGGCGAAGTACCGTCCGCAGTTTTTACAGCGACGCACGGTAATATTGCGCTCCACGCAAGTCTGCAAAGAAAAACTGATCATATCCGCCACGGTGTTCGCGTACAGCACCGGCGCGCAAGTATCGCCATCCACCGGCTCAAAGCGCGTGGTCAGCAGACGGAACGGAAACAGCTCCGGATCACTGGGCTGGTCAGGCTGGTCGAAATGATAGTACCGCAAGACTTGCCGGCTGGGCTCGCGCCCGGCCTTGTCTATATCCAGTACCAGCTCGAAGAACCGCTGGATCTGCTTTTGGTACAGCGGCAGCTCCTCCGGCAGCGTCCGTAACTCGTCTAACGCACAGGTTACTTCCTCTCCGTTGTTCTTAAAACCCTTGGAATGAAGGTAGAACCACTTGGTATACAGCACGCGAAAGAAGCTGTGCGTGTCCGCCAGTGCTCCCAGCCTGACCATGGCGTTGGTCACGCGCTCCCGGTCGAGGCTCTCCAAGTCATCGGAGATACACCGAAGCACGATGGAGACCTTCTCCATATCCAGTTCGGTGAAGGACAGCAGCGACTCCAAAAAAGAAAATATCTTTCGCTGCGACGGCGCTCCCTGGGTGCCGAAAGCGTCGCTCTCAATGACCTCATGCCTTCCGGGGAAATACATTTTACAGTACCACATAACGCCCTCCAATTATGGACTAATTGTAAATAATAATCGACAGCGTTGACAGATCATGCCACCTCTGTTATGATAGACTTGAGCTAAATGTCTAATCGATATTGCAATTAGTCTACATCATTCGCGCAGCCATGTCAACAAAAATCGGAGTCCTGCAAACAAAAGTCAATAGAAAAAACGAAAAAAGTCCCGCAAAGTTTACGAGACCGAAAATGGGCATAAC
>ENA-UEYI01002207-UEYI01002207.1-human-gut-metagenome-genome-assembly--contig:-NODE-2207-length-14031-cov-3.366203_pt1 | contig 14031 bp, 9 predicted proteins | sample MGYA00242900_ERZ507916 | MGnify/ENA primary metagenome ERZ507916 (study PRJEB26167, sample SAMN06115521) | human gut metagenome | host: Homo sapiens | place: China:Chongqing | collected 2015-09-02...
TGCAGAAGAAATCGACGAAATTATCGACAATTGCCTGCAAAAGAAGGACTTTGACTCCTTAAAACTCTTCTACTCACGCCTGGGCGAAGGCAACTACGAGGCCGTTGAAAAGAAACTCAACGGCAAGCCCACGCATTCCTCACTCGATATTGCGCGAGCGCTCACGCAAGACAAACTCAAGCTCACGCACGAACAGTTTGCCGCCATTGTGAAGTCCGCCATTGAGTCGGCCGATGAACGCACACTCGACTCGGACTACACCACGCTTTGCAAAATTGCCCTGGAAGTCAACGACAAGTCCGTGCAAAAAACGCTTTTTGAGAAAATGCTCGCCTACCGCATTGATCCTGCGAAGATCGCCGGTGCCATGGATGCGGCAGTGCTTGAGAGCGTCGTCAAAAACGAATTCAACAAAGACGGCTGGGCCGAAGCGGCCATGGCCTCCGTTTATCTCTCCACGGACGACTATCACAAAGCCATCGAAGCCTTTCAAAAGGCGAGCAAACTGGACTACTCAGGTGAAAACCTGCTCTTTAAACTCGCCGACAGTCTCTTTCACGACGCCAAGGGCAATGTCTCAGCTCAAGACACGCTTGACACCTACCGTTTCCTTGCTAAGAACTTCTTTTATCCGATCGGTGATCTGGGCATGAGTTTTGAGCTCTATCAGCTCGAGAAATTTGCCAAAGCCACAGGCCAGGAAAATCGTATCGTCGAGTACTATCAAGACAAGTTCGATCATGCTTCCAGCGCCAAGGAAAGCATGGAGATCGCTTATCGCATCGCCAAACATCAGGCTCAAAGCGGTAAGGTTTCACAGGGAGATCTCGCCGCCCAGCTTGAAAAGGCCTACCAAGAAATCTCCGGCATCCGCTTTATTGCCGCCGACGGCGATGATCCCCGTAAAAAGCCGAGTGCCGCACAAAGCATTGCCAACGGGTTCATCGACGCGTCGCTCTTTGGTATCAACTGCTCGGAAGCCGTGAAGTGGTACCAACGCACACTCTCGGGCATTCTTGAAACAACCGACCCCAAAGATTTGGCTGCCGTCTATCAGGACATGGGGCGTTGCTACCTGTGGGCACCCGATGGCGATGCGCTCAAGCGCGATCCCATCAAGGCTCGAGAAGCTTTGAAGAAAGCCTATTCGCTCGTTGAAAAGGGAGACTTTCCGGTCTACCGCGGTGAAATGCCGCACCCGGCTCGCCTGCAGGAAATTGCGAGTCTGCTCACCGACAGTTGTCTGGAAACAGGAAACGAAAAAGAAGCCTTGGACTGGGCCAACCGTGCCGTCACGATCAAGTTCGGTACGAGCGACGTGATTGCCGCCGATGCGGCCTACACCGTGGGTCTTTATTTTGAGGGCAAAGAAAACTACGCTTCGGCACAACACTGGTACGGATTACTCAAGGACAAAGCGTCGGCGGGCAGCGACACCAATCTTGCCAACCTGTACTTCACAGGCAAAGGCGTGAAACAAGATTTCGGAAAAGCCGCTTCGCTCTATCAGTCGGCCTTCTGCAAAGCGCCAGAACCCATGCACGCCAACAACCTGGCCCTTGTCTATGCCGAAGGCAAAGGCGTCAAACAAAATCCGAGCTACGCTTATGCGCTCTACAACCTCTCAGGAGACACCCGCGCCAAGCACGGCATGATGATGCTCGACGAGATGCTTTCGGCCGACCAAAAGCAACAGGCCCAGACGCTTAACATGAGAGAAATTCTCTGCAAATAAGCACTGTTCTCGGAAAAAGAGCCGGTTTTCAATCGAATTCCGGCTCTTTTTTGCGAAGTTTGCTGAAAACGACTACGCCTTAAGTGTTTCGGAGATGAACTTCTTCACCGCTCCGACATCGGCCGGCATCACCGTGACGTGTTGTTCGCGATTTTCGATACCGACATAGCTTGAAGGCACTTCGGGAGCCGCGCCGATCGCTTCCTGAATTGTTGCGGCGAACTTCGCCGGAAGCGCTGTTTCCAAAGAAAGCATCTTGACGCCTGCGCGCACGTATTGCCGTGCGGCAAAAATACCGTCGGCCGTGTGCGGATCCACGATGAGGCCTTCTTTTTCAAAGACTTCACGAATCGTATTGATGCGATCGGCATGGGTGCTCTTGGCCGACACGAAGCCGCTTTCGCGCACTTGCGCCATTTCGCTCTCAGTAAGGGCAAAGCCTCCCTTAAGAGCAAGCTGTGTCCAAAGTTCCCTGATGCGCCCGGCGTTGCGCCCGACGATATCGTAGATATAGCGCTCGAAATTGCTCGCCTTGGAAATATCCATCGAAGGAGAGCTCGTCACGAACGTATGTTCGCTGTCGCGCACACGGTAGACACCGGTCTTGAAGAACTCGTCGAGAACGTCATTTTCGTTTGTCGCCACCACAAGTCGTCCGATCGGCAGTCCCATCTGCTTGGCAATCCAGCCGGCCAGGATATTTCCGAAGTTACCAGACGGAACCGTGACGTCAATCACTTCACCGGGCTTTTCTGTGACTTCCAGCCAGCCCTTGAAGTAATAGACGACCTGCGCCGAAACGCGGGCCCAGTTGATGGAATTGACCGTGCCGATGTTGTACGTCGCTTTAAATCCCGCATCCTGACTGCAGGCCTTGACAATGTCCTGCGCGTCGTCAAACGAACCTTTGACCGCGATATTGAAGATGTTGGGGTCCTTGAGGCTGTACATCTGGGCTCGCTGAAACGCGCTCATGCGTCCCTCAGGAGAGAGCATGAAGACGCGCACGCCTTTGCGCCCGCGCATGGCGTATTCGGCAGCCGACCCGGTATCCCCCGATGTGGCCCCCAAAATATTGAGTTCCGTGTTGCGCTTTTCGAGGATGTATTCAAAGAGCGCTCCAAGGTACTGCATCGCCATGTCTTTGAAGGCAAGCGTCGGGCCATTGGAAAGTTACAAAATGCGAATCTTGCCGCCGTCAATGGACCGCGTCGGCGTGATCTTGGAAAAGTCCTCCCCTGTACGGCCGTTGTTGTAGACATCCTCGCGGTACACGCCCGCAAGCATGGTCTTGAGCGTATCTTCCTCAATATCGGTTGCAAACAAACGCAGGATCTCAAACGCAAGTTCTGCGTAGGACAAATGACGCCAATCCTCAAGATCGGTCTTGGTGACCTGCGGATAAATGCGGGGCATGAAAAGACCGCCGTCGGCCGCAAGTCCCTTGAGCACGATGTCACTGTAGCCCGCGCCCTCGTCTTCGCCGCGCGTGGACTGATAGGTCATTGCGTATTTGATTGCCATTTCTCGGCTCCGGATTAATTGAGTTCTTCCTTGCGGATCATCACCACTTTGCCCCGCGTGCTCGGCAGCGCCTCAATGGCTTCAATGGCTGCCGTCACAGATCCTTCCAGAGCGCTGTGCGTCATCGCCACGATCTCCGTGTCTTTTTCGCCGATCACCGCCTCGGGCTGCAGCACCGACTCGATCGAGATTGACTGTTCGGCAAAAATGCGGGCGACCTGTGCGAGCACGCCCGGTTCATCGGCCACAGGAATGCGCAGATAGTAAGAGCTCACCGTTTGGCTCATCGGCAACCAACCGAGTTGCGTCGTTTCCTGATTGTGTTCTGCGGGCTTAAGCGCCTGAGCGTCGCCCGCTGCCGTCATACGCACGATGTCTACCAAATCGGCTACCACGGCCGAGGCAGTGGGTTCGGCACCGGCACCGCGGCCATAAAAAAGCGTGCTGCCGACAGCGTCACCCTTGACAACCACCGCATTCATCACACCTTCGACATTGGCAAGCAGGCGGCGCATCGGCACGAGTGCAGGATGCACGCGCAGCTCAATGCCGCGTTCCGTACGCTTGGTAATGCCAAGCAATTTAATGCGGTAGCCCATGTTTTCCGCGTAACGGATGTCGGTCGCCGTCAGTTTTGTGATGCCTTCAACTGTCACGGCATCGAAGTTAACGGGCGTGCCGAAAGCGAGCGCGCTCAAGAGCGTAATCTTGTGAGCGGCGTCAATCCCTTCGATGTCAAACGTGGGGTCGGCTTCCGCGTAGCCCAAGGCCTTGGCCTGCGCGAGCGCCTCTTCGAAGGAAAGCCCCTTGTCACGCATGGTCGACAAAATAAAATTGCAGGTGCCGTTGATGATGCCGGCGATCCATTCGATGCGGTTGGCGGCAAGGCCTTCGCGCAAACTCTTGATGATCGGAATGCCCCCTGCCACGGCAGCTTCATAAGATACGGCCACTCCCTTTTCGGCTGCCGCCGTGAAAATTTCATTGCCATGCAACGCAAGAAGCGCCTTATTGGCCGTTACGACATGCTTGCCGGCGGCAATGGCTTCAAGCACCAGACTCTTGGCTGGCTCAATGCCGCCCATTACTTCCACGACGATGTCGATTTCCGGATCATTGACCAGATCGTGCCAGTCTTTAGAGAGCGTCACTCGTTCGTCAACGATGCCGCGAGCGCGATCAATATTGCGGCAAACCACGGTCTTGACTTCAATGGGAGCACCGGCTCGGCGCGAAAGTTCCTGTGCGTTACGCTTAAGAACGGCATACGTACCGCCCCCTACGGTTCCGAGTCCGGCGATGCCGATTTTGACTGCTTCCATTGTTTCTTTCCTTTTGTTTTGCAATTGTTCGGGCGCTTTCGTTTGGCCGAAGACAAAAATGAATGCGCTTTCTGTGATTGTATTGATCTGTTGCGCCGTGCACCTCGGCGCTATTGCGTAGCCGAGAAAAATTATGCGGCGCCTTCCAGTAACAAAGACGCCGCTTTTGTTTGCTTTGACCTATCAGCCTTTCACGGGTTCTGGACGAGGAGCATCTGGGTCGATAAGGCCGTCTTTTCTGAACATGTGTTTGATACCGTGCAGTGCCTGACGAATTCGAAATTCGTTTTCAATCAACGCGATGCGCACATGATCGTCACCATATTCCCCGAAACCGATACCTGGGCTCACAGCCACCTTGGCGTCTTCAAGAAGGCGCTTACTGAACTCCACGGAACCGAGCTTGCGATACGGTTCGGGGATCTTGGCCCAGATATACATGGATGCTTTCGGGCACTCGACCGGCCAGCCGATTTCGTTGAGTCCCTTCCAGAGAATATCGCGGCGCTTCTGATACTTCAGACGAACCTCCTCGACACAACTCTGATCGCCCTCAAGCGCCTCAATGGCTGCAACCTGCAGCGGCGTGAACGTTCCGTAGTCGTGGTAACTCTTAATACGAGCCAAAGCATGCACCAGCTCCTTGTTGCCGACCATGTAGCCCAGTCGCCAGCCAGCCATGTTGTATGACTTGGACATCGTAAAGAATTCAACAGCGATATCCTTAGCGCCCGGCACCTGCATAATCGAGGGAGCCTTGTAGCCGTCAAAACAGATATCGGCGTATGCCAGATCGTGCACAACCCAAATGCCGTAGCGCTTACCGAGTTCAACGACCTTGGCCAGAAAATCGAGTTCCACGCACTGCGCCGTCGGGTTGGACGGGAAACCCAGAATCATCATCTTGGGGCGAGGCACGGTTTCCACAATGGCGCGCTCAAGCTCTGCCAGAAAGTCGACGCCCGGAATCATTTTGACCGAACGGATGTCTGCGCCCGCAATAATCGCACCGTAGATATGAATGGGATAAGAAGGGTTAGGTACGAGCACCGTGTCGCCACGATCCGTACATGCAAGCATCAGGTGTGCAATACCTTCTTTGGAGCCGATCGTCACGATGGCTTCCTCATCGGGATCGATGTCGACGTCGAACTTACGCTTATACCAATTGCTGATTGCTTTGCGCAGACGCGGAATGCCTTTGGAAACCGAGTAGCCGTGCGTATTGTCGCGCGATGCGACTTCAATCATCTTATCGACAATATGTTTGGGAGTCGGACCGTCGGGGTTCCCCATCGAAAAGTCAATGATGTCTTCTCCTCGACGACGCGCTGCCATCTTGAGAGCGCCCGTAATGTTGAAGACATACGGCGGCAGCCGTTTGATGCGAGAAAAGTCGGAATTCATATGGGTCTCCCAGAAATTTTTCAATCCGAATCAATCGGATACATCGGTAGATATTAGCAGGAGCCCAAAGGCACAACACTTCGAAGTAACCTTTTCGCAGCACTCTAGATCAAACGACGCAGAGCGATACCTCCAAATAACTACGAGATTAATCTCAGTCGGCCAAAAGTTTTCCGGGGTTCAATATGCCCTTGGGGTCAAAAGCGCGTTTGATGGCACCCATCAGTTCCAATTCGAGCGGATCTTTAAGCTTGAGAAAGTGCGCACGCTTGAGTTGTCCGATGCCGTGTTCGGCAGAAATCGAACCGTTGTGGCGACTCACAACCTCGTAGACCGTCTCACGGATGCCCTCTTCATTTTCAAAGGCCAGATTGGGCGGAATGGAGCCGATATTAAAGTGCAGATTGCCGTCGCCGAGGTGACCGAACACGGAAGGATCAATCCAGTCGAAACGCGCGTTGAGTGCGGCAAGCGCTTCGTCAACAAAAGCGGCGATGTCACTGATTTCGATACTCACGTCATTGTGCAGATTGCCGCCCACGTGTGCGTCTGCACTCGGAATCGACTCGCGAATCGCCCAAAAAGCCCGGCTGTCCTTGACCGAATTCGACAAAAAGGCGTCTACCACATTACCTTTCTCGAACTGTTTTTCGAGGATAGATTCCAGCGGATTGCAACCGGGATCTCGAGCATAACTCAATTCCACCAGGCACCACCACGGTGCCGATGAAACATCGCCGGGCAACGTCACCGACTCGATCTGCTCGCCCACGCGCTCAATGCACTTAGCCTGCATCAGCTCAAAGCCGGTCAGTGCCGGACCGGCAGCAGTTTTCACAGAAGCCAACAGTTCGCAGGCTTTATGAGGATCTTCCACGCCCACCAACGCCGTGCAGGTGGTCTGCGGAAGATTAAAGAGCTTGACGACGGCACGCGTGATAACGCCCAACGTTCCTTCGCTGGAAATAAAAAGCTGCTTCAGATCGTAGCCCGTGTTGTCTTTGCGAAGCCCTCGCATCATGTTGACGACACGACCGTCGGCAAGCACCACTTCCAGGCCAAGCACCAGATCGCGCGTGTTGCCGTAGCGAAGAACAGCCGTACCGCCCGCGTTCGTTGCAATGCAGCCGCCCAGACATGCTGTTCCTTCGGCCGCAAAGCTCAAAGGAAAGAGGCGGCCGGCTTCTTTTGCCGCTTGTTGTGCTTTTTCAAGAACCACACCGGCCTGAACCGTCATGGTGTCGTTGACCGCATCAATCTCCTCAATTTTGTTCATGCGCGAAAGCGACAACAAAATCGCGTCGCCCTTTGGCGAAGGAGTTCCTCCTCCCACCAGACTCGTGTTGCCCGACTGAGGCACCACAGGCGTGCCCGTGCGATTGGCCCAGGCAAGCACTTGGGCAACTTCTTCGGTATTGCCCGGGCGAACCACGGCAGGTGTCTTGCCGAAGAATCGGTTGCTCCAGTCGACCAAATACCCGGCGGTGTCGGCCTCCTCAGTAAGCACATTGTTTTCGCCCACAATGGCGCGCAGTTCGGCAAGCATGTCCATTTTTTCTCTGTCCCTTTTTGTGCGTTATTCGTTTTGCCTCTGATGGTCGCGGCGTAAACCCAAGCAACATCAAACGTAGCAGCCGGCAAGCAGTCCCAGAATTCGGTCGCAGCGATTCGTAACCGATGACGTCGGGACATCTGCAGCCTGCGCTCCGGGGCGACGAGCTTTGCGAACTTGCGCCTTTTGCACGCGTACCGAACCGTCTTCGTCAATGATGAACTCCACGGCGGAACTTCCCGAAGTCAGCCCCAGAAAATCGCGGATGTTCTTCGGCGCGGTCACTTGCCCCTTGATCGTTAAGCGCGGGCTCTTTTTTTTCACTCCTGTTTAGCCGATGTGTCCCCATCGGACGGGTTCGGCAAGTCGGATTAAATCCACCCTGTTTTCACATACAAAAAAAGCCATCCAATCCATTTCGATCAGACGGCCGTTCTATCCGTTTGGTTGCCTAATCAAGGCCACATCCGCTGTCTCTGAGAGAAGCGCTTCCACCTTGCCCGGACGGAGCAGGTTGGCGCAGACTTTTGGTTTCTGCTTCGAAATGTACCGCTCATCTTACAGATCCGGACAACTCCGCACAATAAGGCATATTGCCTATGTCTACATGGCATTCAAAAGCACAACGTTATGGCATTTGATGACCAGACAAAACGGGCGCCTTTTCGTTTGAAGGAAAAGACGCCCTGCCAGCTTTAGTCTTGTGCGCAATTACGCTTCAGGAACCAGCTTTTCAACGCCGCCCATGTAGGGACGCAAAGCTTCGGGCACCGTCACGGAACCGTCGGCATTCTGGTAGTTTTCAAGCACAGCCACAAGCGTACGGCCCACAGCAAGGCCCGAACCGTTGAGCGTATGGACAAAATGCGTACGACCGTCGGCGTCCTTGTAGCGAGCGCCCATGCGGCGAGCTTGGAAGGCTTCGCAGTTGGAGCAGGAACTGATTTCGCGATAAGTGTTCTGAGCGGGCAGCCACACTTCAAGGTCATAAGTCTTGGCCGAGCCAAAGCCCATGTCGCCGGTGCACAGCAACACTTTGCGATACGGCAGGCCGAGCTTCTTGAGGATGTTTTCGGCGCATGCCGTAAGTTCTTCGAGGTGCTCGTAGCTGTCATCGTCGCGCACGATGCGAACCATTTCAACCTTATCGAACTGATGTTGACGAATCATGCCGCGAGTGTCACGTCCATAGGCACCTGCTTCCGAACGGAAGCAAGGCGTGTGAGCGGTGATCTTGATGGGCAGATCGCTTGCCTTGAGCATCTTGCCCGAGACGCAGTTGGTAAGCGTCACCTCAGCCGTCGGAATCAGGTAAAGGGTTTCGCCCTTGCCTTCCTGACCGCCCTTCTTGGCTGCAAAGAGGTCCTCCTCGAACTTCGGCAGCTGGCCGGTGCCACGAAGCGTTTCGGCCGTCACGATATAGGGCGTGTAGCACTCGGTGTAGCCGTGTTCGGTCGTGTGCATATCAAGCATGAACTGAGCAAGCGCACGATGCAACTTTGCAACTTGCCCTTTCATGTAGCAAAAACGCGAGCCGGAAAGCTTGGCGGCCGTATCAAAGTCCAAGCCCAACGGAGCACCGACGTCAACGTGATCCTTCACGGGGAAGTCAAACGTACGAGGCGTGCCCCAGCGGTACTGCTCAACGTTGTCGTGTTCATCGCGCCCCACGGGCACAGATTCGTGCGGCAAGTTGGGAATGCTCATCAGAAGTTCGTTCAGGCGTTCACGCACGCTGTCGAGCTGAGCGGACAGAGCGTTTAGCTTTTCAGGGATGGCAGCGGCTTCGGCCATGAACTGAGCGGCATCTTCGCCCTTGCTCTTTGCAATGCCGATCTGCTTGGAGAGCTGGTTGCGCAACGCCTGCAGTTCTTCCGTCTTGGTCTGCACTTCCTTGCGCTCGTTTTCGAGTGCGTTGAATTCCTTTTCGGGGAAGTCGAAGGGACGCGTCTTCAAGCGGGCGATCACTTCGGGAAGCTGCTTGCGCAGCATATTGATATCGAGCATTTCTAACCTTCGATGATTTGATTTGTCGCACTGCAGTTATGACAGCAACATTCACTGTTGCGTTTGCAGGCCGATCTAAAAGAGAATCCCATAGCAATCCAGCCCCAAAGGGTCTGAATCACACATAAATAAAAATTTTAGCACCGTGCGGCTTAACGCTTCCGTGCCTTTCCCTGCTTGGCCGCCTGTTCGTTGAGTTCACGCAAGCGCGCGAGTTTTTCGCCGATCTTAATTTCAAGTCCGCGGTCGGTTGGTTCGTACCAATGCATGCCTTCGAGCCCTTCGGGCAAATACACCTCCCCCGCGGCAAAGGCTCCCGCCTCATCGTGAGCGTAGCGATAGCCGTCGCCATAGCCAAGTTCATCCATGAGTTTGGTGGGAGCATTGCGAAGGTACATCGGCACAGGCCGCGTACCGTCTTCACGAATAAAAGCGCGCACCGAGTTAAACGCTTTGTAGACGGCGTTACTTTTAGCGGCAACAGCCAGGTACACAACAGCCTGAGCGAGCGCCAGCTCGCCTTCCGGAGAGCCCAACCGCTCATATATGTCAGCTGCATCCAACGCCACCTGCATGGATCGCGGATCGGCCAGCGAAATATCTTCCACCGCCATCCGAATCAGACGACGGGCGATGTAACGCGGGTCGCAGCCGCCGTCGAGCATGCGGCACATCCAGTAAAGCGCCGCATCCGGATCCGAACCTCGTACACTTTTGTGCAGTGCGCTGATCTGATCGTAGAAGTTCTCTCCTCCTTTATCGAAACGCCGCAGACTCGAAGGCAGCGCGCTTCGCAGGAAATCTCCATCAATCACAGTCAGCTTTCGGTCGCGCGCCATGCCGCAGGTCACTTCAAGCGCATTGAGACATCGGCGTGCGTCGCCGTCGGCCGTTCCTATCACAATCTTGCGCGCATCATCGGTGAGTTCCAATCCGGGAAACTCGCGCTCAAACGCTCGGTCGATGAGTTCCGAGACCTCTTCGGCAGACAAAGGTTCAAGGACGTACACCGCTGAGCGACTCAGCAATGCCGAATTAACCTCAAAAGAGGGATTTTCCGTTGTAGCACCGACGAAAATGAAAAGCCCGGACTCAACATGCGGCAAAAACGCATCCTGCTGGCTTTTGTTGAAACGATGCACTTCGTCAACAAACACCAGGGTTGGGATATGCCTCTGCGCCATCGTCACACGTGCTTCTTCAACGGCTTCGCGGATTTCTTTGACGCCGCTGAGGACTGCCGAAATCGCAACAAAGGGAAGTCCGAAAGCATCGGCCATGAGACGAGCAAGTGTCGTCTTTCCCACTCCGGGCGGCCCCCAGAGAATCATCGAATGCGGTCGGTGCGTTTCAAAAGCCACCCGCAAAGGCTGCCCCGGCCCCAGCAGCTTTTTCTGACCGATCACTTCATCTATCGTCTTCGGGCGCATGCGTTCGGCCAACGGCGCGAGCTTATTGAGCAAAAGCGCCGCTCTTGACGCCGCCTCGCTGGCGACCGACGACCGAATCGGCTGTTCGGGCTCAAGCCCTTCAAATAAGTCCTGAGACATCGTTTTGTCCTTGTCTGCCGAACATCGCCTCAGTGCGTATCCTGCAGCACATCAGCGCCCGAGGGAATCTTGAAGTCGAATGCGCCGGCCTCAATCTTGCCATTGGTTTTCACATCTCGGAACGTAAGCGTCACTGTCTGACCGAAATGGTCAAACAGACGCATGCTCGCCATCACGCCCTTGGCATCAAAGCCGATTTCAAAGCGACGATACGTGAGATCCTCGACGAGCGGCTCGGCCGCCACCCAATCCAGACCGCCGTCGCTTCCCATATCTTTCAAGCGAAAACTTTTCTCAATGTCACCTTTGCCAAACAAAATGGCCGCCGGCGTGGCACTCATCGCTTCGGTGAGTTTTCGCACCGTCACTTGATTAAGATCAGGATCCCACACATAAACGGTTTTGGCATCCGAAACAATCGTTTGCGGATAAGGAGTCTTCGTTTCCCAGACGAACTTGCCGGGACGTTCAAAAACAAACGTCCCTGCGCTGTCACTTCCGGCCGATTCCCCCTTCTTGTCGGTCACCTTTTGAACAAACACCCCCTGCGCCGTTGTCGTCTTATCAGCAAAGGCCAACAACGCCTCCCTGCCGGAAGCAGCCCAAACCGATGCACTCGAACATGCGGCAATAGTGAAGATCAGCGCATTTACCATTCGTCGAGTCATTACAGAGCCTCCGTATTGTCTTTGACGAGCACTTCTCGCTTGCCCGCCGGGTTGGGCTTACTGACGATACCGGCTGCCTCCATGCTTTCAAGCAGATTGGCCGCGCGGTTGTAACCGATATTGAAGCGGCGCTGAACGAAGCTTGTGGCCGCACGCTTGTGTTGAATCACCATCCGCACAGCTTCGTCGTAAAGCGGGTCGTTTTCGCCACTGCGCCGAGCTCCGGGAGCACCGCTTTCACCCGCGGCGGAACCCGTTTCCGGCTCGGTAACCGCGTCAACGTATTCAGGCGCACCCTGCGCCTTGAGTTCTTCCACCACGCGCAGCACTTCACTTTCGGCCACCATACAGCCCTGAACGCGCTGCACCCCCTGCCCCGGACGCTTAAAGAGCATGTCGCCCTTGCCGAGAAGGTCCTGCGCTCCGGTGTCGTCAAGCACCACCTGACTGTCAAAGCGGCTTGCCACCTGGAAGCAGACGCGCGCTACGATATTGGCTTTGATAAGCGGCGTCACGATATCCACACTCGGGCGCTGCGTGGCAAGCACCAAGTGAATGCCGGCAGCACGCGCCTTCTGAGCCAGACGCATGATCTGAGTTTCAACTTGCTTGCGGTTGATGAGAATCAAATCGGCAAGCTCGTCAATGAAGCAGACGATGTAAGCAAAAGGCTTGAGTGGAGTATGCGGTTCGGGCGCTTCGGGCGAAACATCGAACGGATCCATTATCGGATTACCGGCAGCAATGGCTGCGCTGACCTTGTCGTTGAAGCTATCGAAGCTTCTCACGCCCAGCTTACTCATCAGGTTATAACGGCGATCCATTTCGTTGACTAGCCAATTAAGCGCATTGGAGGCCTTGTTCATATCCGTCACCACCGGGCAGAGCAGATGCGGAATATCCTGATAAAGCGAAAATTCAACGGTCTTGGGATCAATCAGCACCAAGCGCAGACGTTCCGGCGAGCTCTTGTAGAGTAGCGACAGAATCATCGTATTGATGCAAACCGACTTGCCCGATCCGGTAGTACCGCCCACCAGAAGATGCGGCATCTTGGCCAAGTCGACTACCACGGGCTTGCCCGCAATGTCCTTGCCCAGCGCCAGAGACAGCGACGATTTGCTCTCAGTGAAGTCAGGGCTACCGATGATTTCCTTGAGGTACACCGCCAGGCGCTGTTTGCTTCCGTTGGGAATTTCCAGGCCCATATAGGGCTTGCCGGGAATCACGGGCACCACGCGCACCGAGTCCACTGATAGCGAACGCGTGAGGTCGCGGCGGATGTCATCAACTCGACTGCCCTTGACGCCGGGCGCAAGTTCAAGCCAATACTGCGTGATGACAGGACCGGCCTGCGCCCCCACGACGGTTGCATCAATGCGATATGTCTTGAGTTTGGTTTCGATGAGGCGGCTGATCTTTTCTACCGTCTCTTCGCTGATACCGCGTTGATCAGAAGGCGGATCGATCAGGATCTCCAGATCAGGCCCCTTGACGCCTTCAGACGAAGTCGCGGCGGCAGCCTTGGCACGCTTGCTTCGCGTTGTAGCCGCAGAGGAACGCTTGACAACATCCTTGACTTCGGCAGGAGCAGAAAGATCTGCCTCGACTTTCTCTTCTGTCGTTTCTTCGGTCGCTTCGTCTTGTTCAGAAACTGTCTGCGGCTTTTCTTTGCGGCGCGGCGTGGTGATGAATTTCACTATTGTTTCGAAAATCAGACCGAGTTTTTCGGCCAGATCAAACCAAGAAAAGCCAAAAACAAATGACAGACCGACGGCCGTTAGCAGCATAAAGAGGAAGGTCGAGCCCCAGATTCCGAAAAATGGCGTCACTTGGCTCGCCACAAATTGACCGTAAAGACCGCCCGCCCCCAACGGCAACGTCACACCCGCGTACCCGAACTGAAGCGTCTCCAACCCAACAGAGGCGCTCATGAGAATGACAAAACCGACGCTTGCGGACCAAGGACGAAGGCTGTACTGCACAGTATTGGCGCGAGCCCACAACGCCCGCACCATCTGCACGCCGGAAAAAGCGAGCACCGCCACAACCCACCAGGCCGACCGACCAACCAGCCAATAAGAAAAGTCCGCCGCCCAGGCCCCGACGATGCCGCACAGGTTGGCGGCCTTTTGAGTGCCGGTTACGGAAAATCCGGGATCAGCTGGCGAGTACGTTGCAAGCGAAAGCCCAAACAAGACGGCCAAAGCAATGCACACGACCCAACCACCGGCAATCATGAGGTAGCCGGCCGCTCCGGAAAAGC
>ENA-UEYI01002210-UEYI01002210.1-human-gut-metagenome-genome-assembly--contig:-NODE-2210-length-14014-cov-3.265624_pt1 | contig 14014 bp, 12 predicted proteins | sample MGYA00242900_ERZ507916 | MGnify/ENA primary metagenome ERZ507916 (study PRJEB26167, sample SAMN06115521) | human gut metagenome | host: Homo sapiens | place: China:Chongqing | collected 2015-09-02...
CTGCTCGATCAGGATTTCTACTTTCTTTTCCTCGCTCTTTGCCACCGGATTTGTATAGACCTTTTCAAACATATAACTTCGCAGGGAAAACATCGCCTTCTCCACCTCCGGCCTGGGCCTCAACCACGGCATGGCCCACGCCCTGGGCGCCCGGTTCCACATCCCCCATGGCCGGGCCAACGGCATCCTGTTGCCCTATGTGATGAGCTTCAACGCCGGCTGCGCCGAGCAGCTCACCTCCACCGCCAAGCGCTATGCCCGTATTTCCCGCCTGCTGGAGCTGGCGGCGGAGCTTCTGCTGCGCCCGCGGACGCAGGGCGGCGTCTTTGTGCCGCAGATCGTCATGCAGGAGCGGCAGAAGCTGCTCGACACGATCGAAAGCACGCTTGACGACAAAGCCGAATACTGCCAGACGCAGCTGCTGCGGCAGATGTGCCGCGGTGAGGCCTACGCCGTAGGCCGTCTCGGCGAGGCGGGGCCGCTGGCCGCCGTGGATGAGGCTGCGCTCTGGGCACACTATCAGAAGGTGCTGGCGTCGTCCCGCGCGGAGCTGTTTTATCTCGGCAGCAAGCCCGCGCAGGAGGTCGCCGCGCTGCTGCGGCCGCTGCTGAAGGATCTGCCGCGAGGCGCATGCGTCTCCGTGTCGACTGCCCCTGGCCCGCAGCCCAAGGCGCTGCGCCGGACGCGCGAGCGACTGCCGCTCGCGCAGGGGCGCATCGCCCTTGGCTTCCGCACGGGCATCACGCTGCACGACGGCCGCTACCCCGCGATGCTCCTGTGCAACGCGATCCTGGGCAGCGGCGAGCAGAACCGGCTGTACACCGTCATCCGCGGCGAGCAGTCGCTCTGCTACGAGGCGGGGAGCTGGTATGACGGGCACAAGGGCATCCTCTGCGCCGAGGCCGGGTGCGATTTTGCCGACCTGCCCGCCGTGGAGGCGGCCATTTTGCAGCAGGTCGGCGCGCTGGCCGCCGGAGACTTTTCGCAGCAGGAGCTGGATACCGCCCGCGCGGGGCTCCTGTCCGACCTGCGCGCGATGCATGACAGCCCCGGGCGGCTCGACGAATTTCTGACCGGCCGGGCAGCGGAAAACCTGCCGCAGGACCCGGACGCGCTGGCCGCGGCCCTGCGCCGCGTCACGAAAGAGGATGTCCGGCAGGCCGCGGCCGCCGTGACACCCGATACCGTCTGTACGCTGGAGGAGGACGCATGAGCTGGACCGACTATCCCGCGCTCGGCGAGCGCTGCTATTTTCTGACGCTTCCGAACGGCCTTGCCGTGCGCGTGCTCCCGAAGCCGGGCTTCGCGGAGAAATTCGCGTTTCTCGGCAGCAATTTCGGCTCTGATGACGTGTGCTTTACGTGGAACGGCGAACGCCATACCGTGCCGGACGGCACGGCGCATTTTCTCGAGCACCGCATGTTTTCCCTGCCGGACTGCGACCCGGAGGATGCCTTTTCCCGCCTCGGCGCGCAGGTGAACGCCTTCACCGACTACGCCATGACCGGCTATTATTTTTCCTGCACCGAACACTTTGACGACTGCCTGCGGCTGCTGCTGCGCATGGTCATGACGCCGGATTTCCCGCGCGCGGCCATGGCGTCTGAGCGCGAAGTCATCGCCGACGAGATCGCGCTCTACGCCGACTCCCCTGCCGACTGCGCGCAGGAGCGGCTGTACCGGGCGCTCTACCGCCGCCACCCCATCCGCACCCCGATCACGGGCACGCGCACGTCCATCCGCCGGGTGACGCCGGAGGTTTTGCAGCTGTGCTTTGACGCGTTCTACCGGCCGGACAACATGGCGCTCATCGTGATGGGCGACGTGGACGCGGAGCGCGTGGCGGAGCTGGCACGCGCCTGCACGCCGGAGGCGTCTTCCGCCAGGGTCCTGCGCGAGCCGTTTTTGCAGGAGGACCCCGGCGTCTTCCGCCGCCGGACGGTGCGGCACGCGGCCGTCTCGCTGCCCTCGTTCTCAATCGGCTTCCGGGCCGAGCCGGGAGAGGATCTGATCCATCAGGCCGCGGTCGGCACGCTGGCGGCCGAGCTGCTGCTCGGCGAGAGCTCGGCGCTGTATGAGACTTTGTACGAGGCTTCTTTGATCGACGCGGATTTTTCCGCCTGCTTCACGCAGGTGCCGGGCGCGGCGCTGCTGCAGGCCGGCGGCACGGGAAGACGGCCCGATGCCGTGCTTGCCGCCATCCTGCGGGGCGCGGAACAGGCGCTGGCGCAGGGCTTTGACCCCCGCCGCTTCGCGCGGCTGCAGAAGTCCGCCTGCGGCAGGCTCATTCGGGAGCTTGACGGATCGGAATCGACCTGCTATCGTATATGCGAAGCGTATTTCGCAGGCGCGGGCTGCTTTGACGAGCTCGCAGCCCTGCAGGCCGTTACGCTGCGGGAGGCGGAAAGCTTCCTGCGCCGGACGGTCACACCCGCCCGCGCGGCGATCAGCATCGTCTGCCCCGGCAAATAAGGAGGAATGTTTCCATGTTTCTGGCTTCGCCCATCACCTTCCCGAATCTCGGCATCACGGTCGACCCAAGCCCCGTGGCCTTCACCGTCTTCGGCAAGGATATCTACTGGTACGGCATCATCATCGCCAGCGGCTTTCTGCTGGCCGTTCTGTATATGCTGCACCGCGCAAAGGACTTCGGCGTCACGCAGGATGACGTGCTCGACATGATCCTCTGGGCCGTGCCCATCGGCGTCGTCTGCGCGCGGCTGTACTACTGCATCTTCTACTGGGAGCTGTATGAGGACGATCCCATCTCCATGCTCTATATCTGGGAGGGCGGACTTGCCATCTACGGCGGCATCATCGGCGGCGTCATCACGCTGCTCGTCGTCGCAAAAGTCAAGAAGATCCCCTCCGCCGTCCTGCTCGATCTGGCAGGCATGGGCGTGATCATCGGCCAGTGCATCGGCCGCTGGGGCAACTTCATGAACCGCGAGGCGCACGGCGCCGTGACGGAGGCCTTTCTCAAGATGGGCCTGCAGGACGCGGCGGGCGTCGTGACCTACTATCACCCGACGTTCCTCTATGAATCCATGTGGAACCTCATCGGCTTCATCGGCCTGCATCTGTTCTCGAAAAAGCGGAAATTTGACGGCGAGGTCTTCTTGCTCTACGTCGCCTGGTACGGCCTCGGCCGCGCGTGGATCGAGGGTCTGCGCACCGACAGCCTGTATCTGTTCTCCACGGGCATCCGCGTGAGCCAGCTGGTCGCCATCGTCTCGTTCCTGGCCGCCGCCGGGATCCTCGCCTGGGTCCTGCTCAAAAAGAAGCCCGCGCCGGACGCGCTCTATGTCAACCGGAAGCCCGCAGAGCCTGAGGCGGCTGACGGCAAAGACACGGACGATTAAAAGAAAATTTACAAAAATCCTCACAATTCCGACCCCTTGCCTATTCCATTTTTTTAAAATCAGTGTTATACTGGTGATTAAAATAAGAGACTGAAAGGAGTTTCCTTATGAGTTTTTCTGAAAATTTTGAAGCTGCAAAGAACCTCGCCATGGAAGCCGCCCAGACCGCTGCCGCCAAGGCAAAGGAGCTGGCTGCCGTAGCAAAGGCCAATATTTCCATCTACGCCGAAGAAGACAAGGTCAAGAAGGCTGAGATCGAGCTCGGCAAGCTGTACTACCGCGACTACGCCGTCGGCGAAGAGCTGGATTCCGCGGAATACCTGCCATGGGGCCAGAAGATCGACGAGTCCAAGAAGGCCATCGCTGACCTGAAGGACTACATCGCCTCCCTGCGCACGGAAGAAGAGCCTGCCGAGACCGAAGACGCCCCCACCGACGACGATTTTGAGATCGTTGTCGCCGACGAGGCCCCGAAGGCTGAGGAAGCACCCGAAGCGCCCGCCGAAGAGGCTCACGCTGAAGAAGCACCCAAGACGGAAGAATAATTGCCTGAAAACGGGCGTGCTGCTTGCAGCGCGCCCGTTTTTTGTATGACGGGAGACAAGCGATGCGAAGGCTCTGCCTCTTTTCCGGCGGCCTCGCGCTGGCCGCCGCCCTGTATGTGTACGCCGTCCATGCCGCGCCCTGGCCGCTGCTGCTGGGGCTGGCGGTCTTGTGCGGCGGGCTGTTTCTGCTGAGAAAAGCCAGGACGCGCCGCGCGGCGGTCTGCGTGCTCGGGCTTTTGACGGGCTTTGCCTGGTGCCGCGGGTACGAGGCTTTGTTTCTGCGCCCGTTGGAGCGCTATGCCGGGCAGGAGCTGCCGTTTGCGGCCGAAGCCCTCGCCGCACCGCAGCAGACGACCTATGGCCAGTCCTGCGAGGTGCGGCTGAAGCTCGGCGGACAGAGCTGCACGGCAGTTTTGTACTTTGACGAGGCGGATGCGGACATCCGCCCCGGCGACACGCTCAGCGGCCTCGCCCGCATCACGACGGCGCAGGAGCGGCTGCGCCGCGGCAGCGATTACGATATCAGCCGCGGTCTGCTCCTCTCGGCCAGCTGCCGCGGGACGCTCCATGTTCAAAAAGCCCTGGCCGTCCCGCTCCGCCTGCTGCCCGCGCGCTTTGCGCAGCGGCTGCGATCGGCCGTCACGGCCGTCTTCCCTGCCGATACGGCCGGATTCGTCCGCGCGCTGCTGCTGGGCGACCGCTCCGGGCTGCGCTACGCCGCGCGCAATGAGCTGGCGATCGCGGGGATCTATCACGCCGTCGCGGTCTCCGGCATGCACGTGTCCATCCTGCTGGGGATGATCCTGCTGCTGTGCGGCGGCAACCATCCGCTCGCCGCCGCGCTGGGTCTGCCCGCCGCCGCGTGCTTCATCCTGATGGCCGGCGCACCGGCCTCCGCTGTCCGCGCGGGCGTCATGCAGGCGATTGTCCTGTGCGCCCCGCTCCTGCGGCGGGACTATGACCCGCCGACGGCCATCTTCGCCGCGCTGCTCGTGCTGCTGGCGCAGAACCCCTGGGCCGTGCGGGACGTGGGGCTGCAGCTCTCATTTGCCTCGACGGCGGGCATCGTACTCTTTGCGGGCCGGCTCTACCGCGCGCTCACGGATCACCGGCGGCTGCAGCGCTGGCTGCGGCCCAAGACGCCCCTGCGCTGGCTGCTGCGCGCCATGCTGACGGCGCTTTGCTGCACGCTCTCGTCCATGGTCTTCGCGCTGCCCATCACGGCGGTCCAGTTCGGCGAGATCTCGCTGGCCGCGCCGGTCGTGAACGTGCTGGTGCTGTGGCTGCTGTCGATCGTCTTCTGCGGCGCGATGCTGACCGCGCTGCTCGCCCTCGCCCTTCCCGCCGCGGCGACGATCCCGGCGGCGGTGCTGAGCTGGCCGGTCCGGCTCGTGCAGCTCGTGGCGCATGGCGCGGCGAAGGTGCCGTTTGCCGCGCTGTATCCGGAAAACGGGTATCTGATCGCGGCGGCGGTCTTTCTCTACGCGCTGGTTTTGCTGCTGGCGCTGCGGCCGGGGACGGTCCGGCTTTGGCACGCGCTGGCGGCCGCGGTGGTGGTGACCGGGTGCTGCATGGCCCTTTCCTGCGCCGATGCCGCCCTGCCCGCGAGCAGCTTTGCCATGCTGGACGTCGGACAGGGGCAGTGCCTCGTCAGCCGGACGGGCGGCAGTGTCACCGTCATCGACTGCGGCGGCGCAGAGGACGCGAGCGGCGAGACAGCCGCGCGCTACCTGCTCGCCCGGGGCATGCCGAGGGTCGACCGCCTCATCCTCACGCATTTTGACGCCGACCACTGCAACGGCGTGCGCCAGCTGCTGCGCCGCGTGCGGGTCGATACGCTCTACATCCCGGAGCTCTCGCCAAGCAGCCGCCTGCGCACGCAGATCCTGCTCGCCGCGGCGGAGGCCGGGACGAGCATCCGGTACGTCACGCAGGACCTGGTGCTGCCGCAGGAGGGCGGCAGTCTGACCATTTTCGCGCCCACCGGGGAGAAAGACGAGGAAAACGCGGGACTTTGCGTCTTGGCAGCCTGCGAAAAATATGATATTCTAATAACCGGCGACCTCACCGCACAGGCAGAGTACCGGCTGCTGTCGCTGCACACGCTGCCGCAGGCAGCGGTGCTGGTGGCCGGGCATCACGGCGCGGCCACCTCGACATCCGGGGCGCTGCTGCGCGCCGTCCGGCCGGAGGCCGTCTTCATTTCCGCCGGGGCGGACAACCGCTTCGGCCATCCCGCCGCGCAGACGCTCGCGCGCATCCGGCAGTCCGGCGCGGCCGTGTACCGCACAGACCTGTCCGGCACGATCACCATCAGGGGGTAAAAGAACATGGCAAGAAAGGCATCTGACCAGGACGCCGGGGAAGCGCTGCGCCGCTTCAAGAGCGACCTCAAGGCAGGCACGCTCGGCAATTTTTATATCATCAGCGGCGAAGAGGCCTTTCTGCGCAGCCATTACGTGGATCTCATCACGAAAAAGATCGCGGACGGGCCCGCGGGCGAGTTCAACTGCCACCGCTTCTCCGCCGACGACTGCACGCCCCAGGCCCTGGCCGACGCCATCGACGCCATGCCGATGATGGCCGAGCGGACGCTCGTGCGCGTGGACGACGTCGATCTATTCAAACAGCCGGAGGGCGCGCGCGAGCAGTACGCCGCCATTTTCTCCGACCTGCCCGACTACTGCTGCGTGCTGTTCGTCTACGACACGGTGGAGTTCAAGATCAACGGCACGATGAAAAAGCTCGCTGCCGCCATCCGCGAGCACGCGCAGATCCTCACGTTCGGCAAGCAGTCGGAGCGCGATCTGTGCGCGTGGATCACGCGGCATTTCCGCGCCCACGACAAGATGGTCACGGACGAGCTGTGCCAGTACCTCATTTTCCGCACCGACGGCCTCATGACCACGCTCGCCGGGGAGATCGACAAAATCGCCGCCTACCAGCAGGGCCCGGCCATCACGCGCGGGGCCATCGACGCGGTCGTCATCCCGGCGCTCAGCGCCCAGACCTTCGATATCAGCGACGCCGTCGTCAAGGAGGATTTTGAGACAGCGCTCAGCAAGCTGCAGGAGCTCTACGCCATGCAGACCGACCCCATCGCCGTGCTCGGCGCCATCGGGGCGCAGCTGCGGCGGCTGTTTTACGCGCGTGTCATCCTGTCCGCGGGCGGCGGGCAGAAGGAGCTCATGGAGCTGACCAGCCTCAAGAGCTACCCCGCGAGCCTGACCATGACGGCCGCGCGCCGCGTGACCGACAGTTTCTGCCAGAAGGCGGTGGAGCTGGTTCTGCAGACCGACGTCGCCATGAAGACCGGCGCCGACGACCCCGAGCGGCTGCTGGAGCTGCTGCTCGTGCAGCTTTCGCAGGAGGCGCGGCATGGATAAGCTTCGCATCCGGCAGGCGATCGTCGTCGAGGGAAAATACGACCAGAACGCCCTGCGGCAGCTGGTCGACACTGCGATCTTCACCACCAACGGCTTTACCGGCATGAAAGACCCCGCGCTGCTGCGCCTGCTGCGGCAGGCCGCAGAGACGACGGGCCTCATCATCCTGACCGACTCCGACGGCGCCGGTTTTCTCATCCGCAACACGCTCAAAAGCGCCCTGCCGGCAGAAGGCGTGCTGCACGCCTACATCCCCGACATCCCCGGCAAGGAGCGGCGCAAGACCGCGCCCGGCAAAGAGGGCCTGCTCGGCGTGGAGGGCATGCGCCCGGAGATCCTTCTGCAGGCGCTGCGAAACGCCGGCGCCGATTTTGAAGACGCGCAGGCCGCGCCCGCGCGCGAGCCTGTCACAAAGCAGGACTTTTTCACCCTCGGCCTTTCCGGCCGGCCCGCCAGCGCGGCAAAGCGTGCGGCGCTCCTGCAAGCCCTTTCCCTGCCCGCGCACATGAGCGCGAACGCCCTGCTGCAGGCCGTAAACGTGCTGTTCTCCCGGGAGGAATTCCTGGCGCGGTTTGTGGAACCGTAAAGTTTTTCCTGCCCGGGACGACCTCTCCGTCACGGCTTCGCCGTGCCACCTCCCCTGGAAGGGAAGGCCTAAGATCTTCGCACGAACCAAAGGCTCCCCTTTCAGGGGAGCTGTCAGCCGCAGGCTGACTGAGAGGTTGTCCCTATACCGGACAGCCTTCCAGACTGAAACATAAAGAGGAATCACCATGATCGATATTTCCGTAAAAGACCTCGTCAAGAGCTTTGACGCGGATACGAATCTGCTCGACGGTGTCAGCTTTGACGTGCAGGAGGGCGAACGGGTCGGTCTGCTCGGGCGCAACGGCGCGGGCAAGACGACGCTGTTCAAGATCCTGACCGGCGAGCTGGACTACAATTCCGGCGAGGTGCGCTTCGCGCCCGGCCGCAAGGTCGGCCTCATCTCCCAGATCCCGCACTACCCCGCAGGCTACACCGTCGAGGACGTGCTGCGCACGGCCTTCCGGGAGCTGACGAACATCCAGAACAAAATGCGCCAGCTGGAACAGCAGATGACGGCGCATCCGGACAAGGCCACGCTCGCCGAGTACGACGCGCTTTCCACGCGCTTTCAGACCGGCGGCGGCTACGAGACGGACATGCAGACCGACAAGATCTGCAACGGCCTCGGCATCCCCGCCGCGCAGCGGCAGCAGGACTTCGACAGCCTCTCCGGCGGCGAGAAGACGCGCGTGAACCTCGCGCGGCTGCTGCTCGAGAAGACCGATATCCTGCTGCTCGACGAGCCGACGAACCACCTCGATATGCACGCGGTGGAATGGCTCGAGGGCTATATTGAAAAATTCAAGGGGACCGTCCTGACCATCTCCCACGACCGCTATTTCCTCGACCGCGTCGTCACGCGCATCGTGGAGCTGCACGACGGCAAGGCGGAGTTCTATTCCGGCAACTACTCGTTCTACGTGCAGGAAAAGCAGGCGCGCTTTGAGCTGCAGCTCAAGCAATACGAAAAGGAGCAGGCCAAGCTCGCCCAGCTGGGCTTCACGCTCGAGCGCATGAAGGGCTGGGGCATCAACAACCGCACGCTCTACCGCCGCGCCATGTCCATCCAGCACCGGATGGACAGGATCGAAAAGACCGACAAGCCGAAGACGGAGAAGACCATGCGCGCGCGCTTTGCAGAGCGGGATTTCTTTGGAGACGAAGTACTCTCCGTCAAGGGGCTCGGCAAGGCGTTTGACGGAAGGACGCTCTTTCACGACGTGGACTTGCAGGTCGCTGGCGGTGAGCGCATCGCGTTGCTTGGCGACAACGGGACCGGCAAGACGACATTTTTGAAGGTCTTACTTGGGGAAGAAGCGGGCGCGGGCAAAATCAAATTCGGCCCCACGGTCAAGTGGGCGTATCTTCCGCAGATCATCCATTTTGAGCACCCCGAGCGAACGTTACTGGATACGATGCTGTACGAGAAAAACTGCACCGTCCAGACCGCGCGTGACCGATTGGGCGCGTATCTGTTTGAAGGCGAGGACGTCTTCAAAACCGTATCGTCTCTCTCCGGCGGCGAGCAGTCGAGGCTCCGGCTTTGCATGCTGATGGACGAAAAGATCAACCTCCTCATCCTCGACGAGCCGACGAACCATCTGGATCTTGCTTCCCGCGAGTGGGTCGAAGACGCGCTGGAGGAATACGAGGGCGCGCTGCTGTTCGTCTCGCACGACCGCTATTTTGTGGACAAATTTGCCACCCGCATCTGGGAACTCGAGAACCAGACGATTCGCGATTTCCCGTGCGGCTATGAAAAATACCGCTCCATCAAGGCCTTCGAGGCCATGCAGATCGCCGCCCCTGTGAAGGAAAAGCGCGAGAAGAAGGAAAAGCCGAAGCCGTCCGGCGGCAGCAAGGCCATTGAGAAGAAGATCAAGAGCATGGAGCGCGAGATCGAAAAGCAGGAGACGCTGGTTGCGGAATTTGACAAAAAAATCGCGGCGGCGAGCTCCGACTATCAGGAGCTTGCGCGGCTGATGGAGGAAAAGCAGGCCGAGGAGGAGAAACTCACCGGCATGATGGACGAATGGGAGGCTTTGAGTCTTCAATTGGAGGAGGGCGTATGACGCTTATCATTTTGGCTGCGATTTTCGCCGTGCTCGGAATCGCGCTGATTGTGATTCCCTTCCACGTCGCGATGACGGGGATCTGTTTTCTGGGACTTTCCGCGGTGTGCGTTATCCTGCGGCTTCTGCGCGGGAAAAAACATGAAAGGACGTGGCGCGTGATTTTACTGACGCTGACAGGAGCGTGCATGCTGACGGTCTTCGGCGCAATGGCCTATATTGACCGAAGCGGCCGCTCGGATACGTTTGAGGCGGGGAGTGCGCCAGAATTTGTGGTCGTGCTCGGCGCGCAGGTACAGGGCGACCAGCCGTCGCTGACGCTCAAAAAGCGGCTCGATCTGGCGCTTTCCTACCTGAACGATCATCCGCAGGCGAAGGTCATCGTCTCTGGCGCGCAGGGCGCGGATGAGGCGTACACCGAAGCATACGTCATGGCGAAGTATCTGATAGAACAGGGCGTGGATGAAAGCCGCGTGATCCAGGAGGAGCAGGCGCACGACACGCGGGAAAATCTGGAATTTTCAAGAGAGCTTGCCGAGCAGTACGGCATGGATACGACGTCCGTTCTCATCATCACGAGTGATTTTCATCTTTGCCGGGCAAAGTATTTGGCGAGGAAGCTTGGTATGGAGCCCTATGGACTGGCGAGCCAGACGTGGCCTGAGATTTTGAGGGTCAATTACCTCTTGCGAGAGGTGTTCGCCTTTATAAAGGCAGCTATGTAATTTGTTTTTGCCGTCCGTGGCGGCAACCGCCACGGTAGGAACTAAAAAATGCAGCCCCGGCAGGCACTGCCGAATCATTTGACATTTCCCTTCTGGGGGATTAGAATAAAGCAAAAAACAAAGGAGTTTTTCACTATGAGTGCATCGTGCAGCGGCAACTGCGACAGCTGCGGCGAAAGCTGCTCCAGCCGCAGCCCGGAGAGCCTGCTGGCCCCGGCCAACAAGCTGTCCAATATCAAGCATGTCATTGCCGTCGTCTCCGGCAAAGGCGGCGTGGGAAAATCCACCGTGACCTCCATGATGGCGGTCGCCATGAACAAGCTCGGCTACAAAACGGCGATTCTGGACGCGGACATCACGGGCCCGTCTATTCCGCAGGCGTTCGGCCTGCATGAGCCCGCGGTCGGAAGCGACGACGGGATCCTTCCTGCCGTGACAAAAGACGGCATCAAGATCATGTCCATCAACCTCCTGCTGCCGAAGGAAACCGACCCGGTCGTCTGGCGCGGGCCTGTGGTCGCGGGCGCGGTCAAGCAGTTCTGGACGGATGTCTGCTGGGGCGATGTGGACTACATGTTTGTGGACCTGCCTCCCGGAACGGGTGATGTGCCGCTGACGGTGTTCCAGTCGCTTCCCATTAACGGCGTGATTCTCGTTACGAGCCCGCAGAGCTTAGTTTCCATGATCGTCTCCAAGGCCGTGAATATGGCGAAGATGATGGACGTGCCGGTCTACGGCTTTGTTGAGAACTACAGCTACTTTAGGTGTCCCGACTGCGGCAAAACGGTCGAGATCTTCGGCAAGAGCAAGCTCTCCGAAATCGCGCTGGAGTATAGCCTCCCCGTGCTGGCCCGGCTTCCGATCGATCCCGACACGGCGCGGCTGTGCGACGAGGGCAAGATGGAGCAGGTGAGCTTGGACGGCGTGATGCCGGCGGCGGAGCTCATCGCGAAAGCAAAATAAAATGAAAGCGCCCGGTAGAGCCTTGACTGCTTTACCGGGCGTTTGAAATGATTCGGATTATTTATAAAGCTCGAGTGTTTTGCGGCATTGAGCGGCAAATTCCGCGCGGACGGATTCGGGGAAGAGGATTTCGGCCCGCTCGCCAAAGCCTGCCAGCCAGCCGTAGAAAACGGGGGAGACGACAATTTCCGTTGTGAACGTGAAGTGCTCGTTTCCGTCCGGCACAAGCATTGCGTCTTTGCCGAACCGGTCGAGGACCACGCCCGCGAGCGAGTTCTGGAAGCGGAGCTTTACCTGCTGCGCCTGCCCGGAGAACATGCCGAAGACCGCCTTTCCGTAGCGCGTGAGATCGAGATTTTTGGCCTCCTCCGTCATGACGCGAGGCTTTTGGGTGATGGTGAGCTTTGCCATCTTGTCCACGCGGTAGTGGGTCAGACCGTGGCGCTCGGAGTGGGCGATGAGGTAGTAGTTTTCATCGTCCCAGACGAGGGCATAGGGACTTGCGAAATAGTCGCCCGGGCGCTCGTGCTTGCGGCCGTCCACGCCCCAGTCGAAGTAGCGGAAGCGAACCTGAAGGTTCCGGGCGATGGCCTCGTGGATGCGGTCGACGGGATATTAGACGCTCTCGTTCATTGACTTGACGCGGTCGCGGACGGTCAGCTGCCGCTTGAGCTGCGCGGCCTGATATTTGCTGCAAAGCGTCGAAAGCTTTTCAATCAGCGCCACCGACTTGCGCTCTGACAGAAACTTGCTTGCCTGCACCGCGCCGGAGAGCAGCTTGAGCTCGGCCAGCTCAAACGGGCGCGAAGCCAGAAAATACCCGCCGCCGGGGCCCTTTTGCAGCATGATATCCATCCCGAACGCCTGCAGGCACGCAACGTCCGCGTAGACACTCTTTCTCTCGGCGCGGATGCCGCGCGCGGCCAGATACGACACAATGTCCTGCATGGACAAAATATGATCCTCATCCGACTGCGTCTCAAAGAGCTCCTTGAGATACAGGAGCTTGAGCTTCTGGTTTTCAGACCTCGCCATGTGATCGCCTCCCTATATCCGGATTTTACCTGAAAAACGAAAAAATGACAAGTGATTTTGACTGCGATATATCGGGTTCAAGAAAAATTTACAAATAGGAGAAAATATGTTATATCTTGGTTGCCATTTATCCTCGTCCAAGGGCTTTGCGGCCATGGGACGGACGGCGCTGTCCATCGGCGCGAACACCTTTCAGTTTTTTACCCGCAACCCCCGAGGGGGCGCTGCAAAGGAGATCGTCCCCGCTGACGCGGCGGCGCTTGTGCAGATGCAGGATGCGGGAGAAATCGGCCGCATTGTCGCGCATGCGCCCTATACGCTGAACCCCTGCGCAAAAGAGGAAAAGACGCTCGAGTTTGCGCGCAATACGATGAAGGACGATCTCAGACGCATGGAATATGTGCCGGGGAACTACTATAATTTCCACCCCGGAAGCCACGTCGGGCAGGGAATTGACGAGGGAATCCGGGAAATTGCTGAGACGTTGGATTTCGCGATGTTTGACGGGCAGACGACCACAGTGCTCCTTGAGACGATGGCAGGCAAGGGCACGGAGGTCGGCGGGAGGTTTTGCGAGCTGCGGCAGATCATCGATCGTGTGTCGCGCCCCGATCAGCTCGGCGTATGCCTCGACACCTGCCATGTAAACGACGCGGGGTATGACATCGCGGAGAACTTGGACGCGGTTTTAGAGGAATTTGACCGGGAGATCGGCCTTTCAAGACTTCGCGCGCTGCATCTCAACGACAGCAAAAATCCGATTGCCTCGCACAAGGACCGGCACGAACGGCTCGGGGAAGGCTATCTTGGTCTCGAGGCGTTTTACCGCATCATCGAGCACCCTGCATTGCGCGGGCTTCCGATGATTCTTGAAACGCCGAACGAGCTTCCGGGATATGAAGCGGAAATTGCGCTGCTGCGAGAGCATGACAAGGCGGCAGACGCAAACAAATTGTGAAGATATTCTTAAGCTTCTTGACGGATTTTTTCGAATATGGTACTCTTACTGCAAAGAGTTTGAGGGGGAAGACGCATGCGCGAGGAGCACGACCGGCGGTATTTTAAATGGGGGCTGACGGCCCTGATTGTCATTTTCATCAGCATTCTGCTGGTGGTGATTTTTACGAATCTTCCGGGCTTTTTCTCGCTGCTCGGCGCAATCGGAAAGATTCTCTCGCCGCTCGTTTCGGGCATTGTGATCGCGTTTTTGCTGAACCCGATCGTGAACTTTGTCGACCTTCGCCTCCGGCCGATCCTCAAAAAGCGGGGCATGAAGGAAGGAAAGGCCGATAAGCTGAGCCGCGCCGTTGCGCTCGTCTTCGCGTTTATTTTCGCGGC
>ENA-UEYI01002212-UEYI01002212.1-human-gut-metagenome-genome-assembly--contig:-NODE-2212-length-13999-cov-4.845425_pt1 | contig 13999 bp, 10 predicted proteins | sample MGYA00242900_ERZ507916 | MGnify/ENA primary metagenome ERZ507916 (study PRJEB26167, sample SAMN06115521) | human gut metagenome | host: Homo sapiens | place: China:Chongqing | collected 2015-09-02...
AAAGAATGTCCGTCCAATGTCTCGATAGCTATTCCATATCGTTTCGGCTCTACTTCCGCTAAAGCCGGTATATAATCCGCCACCTTTCCTTTTCCCCAATAGGCTTTCAATTCCTGGTGTATTTTTTCAATGACAATCCCGTAATCCATAAGTATTTTTTTAGGCGCACAAAGATACACCAAAAAACGTTTAAAACGTTTTCATAAGTAAAAAAATGATTCTTCATATAAAAAATTGTCCTGAAAGTTTCTACCTCGAACTTTCAGGACAATTCTTTGCTTATCGAGCCTATTCGGATAGGACTAAACCAAGGTAGTACTTTCTTTTTGAGGAGCTTCTTCTTTCAGAAATTCACCGGCCTCATTGAAATAAACGGTCAATGTGGAATCTCCTTTTTCTATAATCAGTTTATAACTGTTATCAGAACCTTTTTCTGCCTCTTTGGTCGTATAACCTTCGTATTTTGCCGTTACTGCAGCAGCCACTTTTTCAGGTACTTCAGCTACCTCTATCTTCGTATAAGTCACTTTTTCCTGAGCCAATAGCATCGGAGCTTCTTCTTTCACCACGGTATCCTTTTTCACCACAGTATCCTCTACATTTACAGGAGCGATCACCAGACTTTCAGCAGATGCCGGAATAGCAAATACACATACAACCAATGCTACAAATGCGCTTTTTACTAAATTTTTCATAACATTCAAATTTAATTGTTAATAATTATGTTGTCGAACTCTTATTTCTAACCGCGTTCGTAAAACAATATGAAAAACTTATGCCGAAAATTTCGCAGCAAAAGGGAGCGTAAAACAAATCATTATTAATCAATTACTTAAAAATCATAAAACAGAATAGTTATACTCTATTTACATTTATTATATGGAAAATCCCCCTATTCGTTCTACAGATTTGGGTAAAATCTCCACACCCAAAAACAATTGTCACCGGGATACCGACAAAAAAGCGGTCACCTTTCCGGATAACCACTTTTTCCTGTAGATTTAATAAAATCTAATCTATTGTTTTGGGCAGTTATATACATATTTACACTTATAAACGTACAGTCAGGGTAACATATATAAACACTTCTATTTATATTCTAAAACATCCCAAATAGGTGACAAAAAACAGAAGAAAATTTACCAAACAGGGTGAAGACAGGCAATACAAACGTTACATCTCCTATTCATAGCCTATTCACTCCTTATTCCCGACGTTGTTGTATAGGAGGTGAATCGGAGATGAATAAGGGTTAATCCCTATCCTGAGAGGTTCCAGACCTGCAAATCACCTGCAATAGGTGGCATGAATAGTGGCCGCCCCGACAAGCCGAATAGTCAGAAAAGACAGCAAAAAACAAGAAATAGAATTTTTGAAATCTTCAAAATAGCGTTTTCCGGCCTCCCTCATGGTTTTAAGTGCCGCTTTATTCACCGCCCCGAAAAGACAGGCTTCCAAAGAAGCCGATGATAACTACGGAATAAAATGCCCGTCGCTTCTTCGTCGCCTTTCGCCAATAAACGGATAATATTTTTTTCCTGTTCTTCTGCCATCGGTCCGTTTATTCTACCTCCAACCGTCTGTCTTTCGGATATTTCACCTTATAGCGCAGGATAAGATCGCGCTGTTCGCCGGGTTGCAAGATCAGCGGCCAGGTAACGATACCGGTATCGCCGTCCACTTTGCCACCGCTCACCTCTTCGGCAGTCACGGTAATACTGCTGTTGGCGGAGACGGGCAACTGATCGTAAAGAGTCAGATCAACCGCCTGCGGACGATTATTCCGAACGGATATTTTCCAACCTATCGTCTGTGTCTGCATAGCTCCCATCAGTTTCCGCGAGGTATATTCATGCTCTTTCGTGCGCTGTACGGCAATCTGCCGGTCGCGTCCGAGAGAAAACGAAAGCGTATCCCCGGCCGTATTCACATCGAGCACCGATTTGCCGATGAACGTGCCTTCGAAATAGATATTAGCTTCTCCCTCCAACAGGTTAAGCTTACTCCAATCGGTAACCTGTGCCATCAGAAAGGCATCTTTATCGATTTTCGGAGTACACCGGTAGACATAAGAGACCGGCAGTTCATAGCGGCCTATCTCTGCCACAATAGGCTTATTGTCCGATAAAACCGTATAGGGCATCTTAATCCCGAACTCATAACCTGTCGGTTGCCGGGTTTGTTCTACTTCAATCGGTATGCTCCCCGCCTCTTCTTCGGCAACTACCTCTTCCACAGGCGCGGTAGACATAAGAGCCAAAGTGTTTTTCCGGGCTTTCCGGGGAGAGCCATGACCGGCAACCACCACTTCCTCCAAACTTTGCGTATCGGGATCCAAGACAACATGCAACGTATTGCTACGCACATCAACCGTCCGCGAAGTATAGCCGATATACGCAAATTCCAACCGGTGTTGTCCCTCGGGCATCGTCAACGAATAACGGCCGTCGACATCCGTAGCGCAACCGATAGTAGTACCCGGAATTTTAACCGTAGCTCCGATCAAGGGTTCATGGGTAGTGGCATCCGAAACAATACCCGATACGTTATTTCCATTCATTTCATCGCGATAGACCGGTGCCGCCCATCCATAATTCAGCCGATAAGGCAACAGCCGGGGAGCCACATTCCCCGTTGAGGGACTGGAGGAAGAGAGCGACAAAGCGACATTTTTCCATGCTTCGCCCGTATGTTGAAAGATATTCGCTTTATAAGTAATGGAAAGTGGTTCGGTCAGACTCTCCGAACGAATGTCGTAGGAAGGAAACCAACCGGCATTTTTAACATAATAGCTCAAGGTAAAGGTTACGGTACAGGCAGCCGGAGCATGAATACCCACCAGGATTTCCCCGGTACGTTTCAAGTCCTTCCCTTTCACCTGGGCCAATTCCCGGGACACCTGCCGATGCCGCCCGGACAGTTCTTCCAGCTGCCCGCCAATAGTCAATTCTTCGGCAGTGAGCGCTTTCATCCGTTCGGTGAAATAAGCAGTCGCTTCCCGGACAGTCGCCATAGTCAACGCATTGCTTTTACCACCTATCGTACAATTGTTTTTCAATACCTCCTGCCCCGCCTTCACGACAGCAAGAGCCGCTTTCCGTTCTTCCTGTTGTTTTTCTATTTTTTTCAAAGTCTGCTGCAACTGCTCCTGCTTACGCCCTACCGCCACACTGTCCAGGAAATTATATTGCAGATTCACATTCGTGATCGTCAGTTTTCCCTTCGCACTCACCTGCATACTCCGGGCATCGAGATAAGGTGAAAGACCGGTAAACAGTAAAGCCGAATTGCCAGCCGGGATGTCCACCCGTTTAGTACGGGTTACCTGTGCTCCGTCGATAAACAGCATGACTTTCTCTGCCACCGTTTCCACTTTGCGCTGCGCCGTCGACACCGTGGTCACTATACACAGACAAAGAACCAGCCCTACATAATTCCTGAACTTTTCCATAATCCCAATTAAAATAAGGTATCTATAATTCCTCTGACCTTTGTTTCAGTATACAAATATAGTGAAAGGTGAGAGCAAAAACAACAAACTGGTTTGATTGATTTTACCGAACCGAAAACAACAGGAGCCATGATAATACAAAACGGCCGCCGGAACCCCGGCAGCCGTTTCTTTATCATCGGATAATATTTTTACTTCCTGGCCAGTTGAAGCAAAATTTCCATGACCTGGATAGCGCTCTTCGATACTTTCGTACCGGGTCCGAATACGGCAATTGCACCGGCATCGAACAGGAATTGATAATCCTGGTGAGGAATTACACCACCCACATATACGAGGATGTCTTCCCGGCCTAATTTTTTCAATTCGGCGATAACGGCGGGTACCAGCGTTTTGTGTCCGGCAGCCAGAGAAGAAACACCAACGACATGCACGTCGTTTTCAACAGCTTGTTTAGCCGTTTCTTCCGGTGTCTGGAACAAAGGTCCCATATCGACATCGAAGCCCATATCGGCATAACCGGTGGCAACCACTTTGGCTCCCCGGTCGTGACCGTCCTGGCCCATTTTAGCGATCATGATACGTGGACGACGTCCGGTCAGTTCGGCAAACTCATCGGTCATTGCCTTTGCTTTCTCGAAGTCGGCATCTTCGCCGGCAACACTTGAATATACTCCACTCACGGTTCTGATAACAGCTTTATAACGTCCGACAACTTTTTCACATGCATAGGAGATTTCTCCCAGAGAAGCGCGTTTCTTAGCAGCATCTACAGCCAATTCCAGCAAATTACCTTCGCCGGTTTCGACACATTTGGTGATGGCATCCAGAGCTGCGTCTACTTCGGCCTGATTACGTTCGGCTTTCAGTTTTTTCAGACGGGCGATCTGAGCTTCACGAACTGCAGTATTATCAATTTCAAGAATATCGATCGGATCCTCTTTGTCTAAACGGTATTTATTCACTCCTACAATTGTCTGTTCGCCACTATCGATACGGGCCTGTGTACGGGCAGCAGCTTCTTCGATACGGAGTTTTGGCAAACCGGATTCTATAGCCGCAGCCATACCTCCCAGTTTCTCAATTTCCTGAATATGTTCCCAAGCCTTATGTACCAATTCGTTGGTCAGGTTTTCTACATAGTAAGAACCGGCCCATGGGTCGACTGCCTTACAAATGGTAGATTCTTCCTGGATATAAATCTGAGTATTACGGGCAATACGGGCGGAAAAGTCGGTCGGCAATGCAATAGCCTCATCCAATGCATTGGTATGCAATGACTGTGTATGTCCCAGAGCAGCTCCCATAGCCTCGATACAGGTACGTCCTACGTTATTGAACGGATCCTGTTCGGTCAGTGACCAACCGGAAGTCTGGGAGTGTGTACGCAGAGCCAGGGATTTCGGATTTTTCGGATTGAATTGTTTGACAATCTTAGCCCACAACAGACGACCGGCACGCATTTTAGCGATTTCCATAAAATGGTTGGTTCCGATAGCCCAGAAGAAGGACAGACGCGGAGCGAAAGCATCGATATCCATTCCGGCGTTTACTCCGGCACGCAGATATTCCAAACCGTCGGCCAGGGTATATGCCAACTCGATATCGGCGGTAGCACCTGCTTCCTGCATGTGATAACCGGAAATAGAGATAGAGTTGAACTTCGGCATATTCTTGGACGTATATTCGAAGATATCGGCGATGATCTTCATCGAGAATTTCGGCGGGTAAATATAGGTATTACGCACCATAAATTCTTTCAGGATATCGTTCTGAATGGTTCCGGACAGCTGCTCCAGGGTAGCCCCTTGTTCCAATCCGGCAACAATATAGAAAGCCAGGACCGGAAGCACGGCACCGTTCATGGTCATAGATACGGACATCTTATCCAAAGGGATCTGATCGAACAGGATCTTCATGTCCAGGATAGAGTCGACAGCCACACCGGCTTTACCGACATCCCCGATCACACGCGGGTGGTCGGAGTCGTATCCACGGTGAGTAGCCAGGTCGAACGCTACAGACAAACCTTTCTGTCCGGCAGCCAGATTGCGGCGATAGAAAGCATTCGATTCTTCAGCGGTAGAGAATCCGGCATACTGACGGATCGTCCAGGGACGCAAAGGGTACATGGCAGAATACGGTCCACGGAGATAAGGCGGAATTCCGGCAACATAATCCAGATGTTCCATACCTTTCAAATCATCGGCAGTATATACCGGTTTCACCGGAATCAACTCAGGGGTCGTCCAGTTTTTAGCGATGTGGTTGGCTTTTTCCCATTCAGCGGCGCTCATGGAAGCCTTTTCAGACGCTTTAATATTTATATCTTTAAAATTCGGTTTCATGTTTCAATAGTTAAAAAGTTACAGAGTTACCCGTTACTTTATTTAATACCTAATTTTACCTGGTAGCCTTTCAGTTCTTCCAGTACATTGTTCTTCACGTGGATATAGTTCAGCAATCCTTTTGCTTCCAGTTCGGGACGGCTTTCTGGATTACCCGCAACTACAACGATAGCTTTATCTTTCAGTTTTTCGAAAGCTTCGGGTGCAAATCCGGCATATTCATCGTCGGAGCTACACAGCACAACGATAGCGGCTTTATTGTCCAGACACGCCTGAACCCCTTCATCGACCGTCTTGAAGCCATTGTTGTCTTTTACTTCAAATCCGGCACAAGCGAAGAAGTTACATGCAAACTGAGCCCGTGCTTTACGCATAGCCAGATTACCCATCGGAAACATATAGACAACCGGACGACCGTTTTTAGCCGAGAAAGCATCGGTTTTCAGGCGCATCGCCTCGAATGCAGCCGGTCCGCGGTAAGGTTTCAGGGTTTCGATTTCAGCGCCTTCGGCAGTTTCGTCTTCGGGTTCGAAGATGCAGGCACACAGCTGACGATCGATCTTTTCGTTGAAGTTAGGGAACTGGTTAACACCCACAAAGTTTTCTTTACGCTGAGCGATAGCCAGGTCACGAGCCTGGGCGGTAGCTTTCACAGCAGCCTGAACAAACCCTTTCTTCAATGCTTCGATATATCCTCCCTGTTCCTGAGTTTCCAGGAATAATTTCCAGGCAGCTTCAGCAATATTCTGGGTCAGTTCCTCGATATAATATGAACCGCCGGCAACATCGACGATCTTGGCAAAGTGCGACTCTTCTTTCAGCAACAACTGCTGGTTGCGGGCAACACGTTCCGCCACGTCGGAGGGATGACATTCGAAGGTATCGTCGAACGGATGAACGGTGAACGAATCGACACCGCCCAATACGGCCGACATCGTTTCGGTCTGAGTACGCAGCATATTTACGTTCGGATCGTATACGGTTTTATTCCATTCAGAAGTTTCTGCATGGATATTCATCTTACATTTGCAATCGCAAGACGGATTGTAGGCTTTCACGATGTGAGCCCACAAGTAACGGGCAGCCCGCAATTTAGCGATCTCCATGAAATACTTGGAACCGGTAGCGAAGTGGAAACGGATTTTCGGAGCCACTTCATCGATCTTCATTCCTGCATCCGTCAGTTTGTCCAGATATTCAACACCGGCAGCCAGTGAGAATCCCAACTCCTGAACGATAGAAGATCCTGAGTTATTGAAAACATATCCACCTACTTCAATGGTCTTGAAGTTTTTGTAGGCAGCCATTTTTTCAAGATTTACTTTTACGTTTTCGAAAGGTTTGTCGCAACAGTTCTTTCCTTTCCGGGTGAGAGCGGTCAACGGATCGACATTGATTCCCCCCTGTATTTTTTCAGGTGCAATACCTCTTTCTTCCACAACAGCCTTAAATGCATCCAGGATACTTCCTTTTTTACATCCGGCGACAAAGTTGATTTCCACACATTCCAGGCAGATGTCTTTCAGGAGGACTTCCATATCTGCTTTGGTAAATTCCTGGCATCCATTCAGTACAAAACCCAGTGAGTTGACACCGCGATTCAATACATCCAATGCTTTTTTATTTGCTTCAGCCAGATCTTCCACAACGATATCCTGACGTACATACCAATCGTTGTTATCTTTTTTGTTACCTCTCACAAACGGGAATTCGCCGGGTAGACAATCCAGATTTTTCAGATCCTGCATATTCTCCAACCGGTACATCGGCTGAACATTAAAACCCTCATTGGTTCTCCATACAAGCTTTTTATTGAAATCGGCCCCTTTCAGGTCGACAGTGACTTTGTCGATCCACTCTTGCATTGTGTTCGGCGCAAACTCACTGAAAAGCTTACAATTTTCTTTTTCTGCCATAATTTATATATTTAACTGTAACTGTTTGTTTGAAAAAACGAACAAATTTAACCCTTTCAAAGGATTAAAAAAATTATTTAGTGCCTTTTTTCCGTATTTAGAACGTTTGTACCCCCGTCACTTTTATCCTTCCTCATTCAGGCGCCGATAAATACGTACGGTTCCGGCTTCTTCCGGATTACCGTTATCCCATATCTTTATCCGCAATTCATTTGGATCTACCGATTGCCATTCCCCGATCCCCAATTCATTTTGCCGGGTATCCAACTCTTCGCAAATCAGCTTATCGCCTTCTTTTTTCATCCGGAAACGTGTAACTCCATACCACAACTCATTTCCAAGCGTATCTTTCACGGAATAAAAACACAGGTTATAAATTCCGGCAGTCACCTCCATCTCATAATACAACTGATTCGCTTCGTATCTCCACCGACCGACGAAAGGAGCCGCCAACCCGGGGAAATCACTGCAGATAGAAAACCATTATCCAACTGGCTTTGGATAATGGTTTTATTGAAAATCCAGAAAGTAAACTAAAACCGTCCGGTCTAACCGGATGCTCTATGCTGTAGAAGAACGACGGTAGCTTTCGGGGGAACTACCCGAAACACGACTGAAATATTTGGAAAAAAGTGATTGTTCATTAAACCCTAATTCGTAGGCTATTTCCTTAATGGCCATTGGTGAATTACGCAACAGAATCTGTGCTTCGAGCACAATGTATTCCTCTATCCACCGTGCGGCACTGCGTCCGCTCACCAGTCGGATTACAGTAGTAAGATGGCGGGGTGTCAGTGAAAGTTCGCCGGCATAAAATGATACGCGCCGTTGCTTACGGTAATGGGTGTGTAGCAAATCGAGGAAATCATAAAAGATCTTCTCACTGTGCGACGCGGGAGTGGCAGTGTCTTCCAGCCGCCGACAGATATTACGTACTTGACAGAACATACCCAGGATGAGCGGATAAAGAGTATCTGCGGAATCTCTCAAACCAGGAGCATCGGCGCAAAGACATAGGAGCTCGTAGAAGCGAGTCAACCGCCCGTGCTCATCATCATTGACGGCAATGAAAGCATCACGTATCGCAATCTTTCCCAAGGTACGTTCTGCTAAAACAAGCTGCCTCCAAAAAGATTTGGAAAGCAACAGCCCCACACATCGGAAGCCGGGGCTACGACTTACAATACGACAGGCACAGGGGGCGATGAAACACAACAGGTGTTCACGGTTGAAGCGATAGGACTGTAAGTTGATATCCAATTGCATTTCTCCATCCAGACACAAAAAAAGACAGGGGATGTCTATCTTTACCGGATTATCGTGTGTGCCGAAAAGGTCATTTTCGCGCCAAATCACGAAAGGAGTCACCTCTTTACCCAACTGCAAACGTTGAAGTAATTTATCGAATGTAAATATAGGCTGAATCATACAAATAAACATGCAAATAGGGTCAATAAACTATTTAATCCTCAATAATCGTACGAATATACAAATGAAATACAGAAAAGCACATTTACAAGCGTGAAAAATCTCCGTTACTTTGTATCGAAATCAAATCAGATGACAATGAACAAAAAGTTATTGACTATGGCGCTCTCACTGACGGTTATTCCGTCAGTTCTTTTGGCGCAGAAATCGGCTACGGAACACACTATCCGGGCCAACGAAGCTGTAAAGACGGAACTTCAACGACCGTCAGGATTATGAAGATGCCAACCGGGGCTTTATCGCAAGTATCGATGGAAACGCTGTACTGGACAAAGAAGGCAAAGTTTCTTATTCTGTGGAAGAATGGGATTTTCTGAAGAGCAATACTCCTCAGACAGCCAACCCGAGTCTGTGGAGACAGTCGCAACTCAACCGCATAAACGGACTGTTTGAAGTGATACCCGGCAAACTTTACCAGGTGAGAGGATTCGACATAGCCAACATGACTTTCATCCGTTCTGACAATGGTTGGATTATCATTGACGTGACGACTACAGATGCCGCTGCCAAGGCGGGCTATGACCTCATTAAGAAGCATGTGGCAGACCTACCTGTACAAGGCGTAATTTTCACCCACCCTCATGGCGACCATTACGGAGGTATCGCTGCGGTGAAGGAGGCTTCATCTAAAAAGGATTTCGACATCATCGCTCCCAAAGGCTTCATGGCCTCGGCACAAAACGAAAACGTGCTGGCCGGAGTGGCTATGACCCGCCGTGCCACTTATATGTATGGTTTGCAATTGCAACCGGGTGAAAAAGGTACATTGGGTTGTGGTCTGGGACAGCGTATGTCAACGGGTAGCAAAGGTATCGCCCGCCCTACCATTGAAATAGCAAACACCGGAGAGAAACATACCATTGACGGCGTGGAGATGGAGTTTGTCTATGTACTTGACACAGAAGCTCCCGTGGAAATCATGATTTGGCTTCCGCAATTGAAAGCCTTCTGTACGGCAGAAGATATGACGCACAACATGCATAATCTGCAAACGTTGCGTGGTGCGAAAGTGCGCAACGGACTGCTGTGGAGTAAGGCGGTGGATACGGCTATCGAACGTTACGGAGACCAGGTGGAGGTGTCATTCTCCACCCATCACTGGCCCACTTGGGGCAATGAACGCATCGTGAACTACTGGGAAGCTCAACGTGATATGTATCGCTATCTGCACGACCAGACCCTGCATTTGGCTAACCGTGGGCTGACTCCTGATGAAATTGCCGAAGAGATGAAACTCCCCGCTTCGCTGGCATCGCAGTTCAACTGCCGTGGCTACTACGGTACGCTGAGCCACAACGTCAAGGCGCAGTATGACCTTTACTTCGGCTGGTTCGATGGCAATCCGGCACATCTTAACCCGCTGCCCCCTTCGGAATTGGGTGCCAAGTATGTAGAAGCTATAGGTGGTGCAGATAAAGTGCTCGAAGTGGCCAAGGCCTCGTATGCCAAAGGTGAATACCGCTGGGTAGCTACGCTACTGGATAATCTCGTTTTTGCCGAACCCGAAAACAAAGAAGCACGCCAGTTGTTGGCCGACACATATTCCCAATTAGGCTATCAGGCGGAAAGCGGTCCGTGGCGTAACTTCTACTTGACTGGGGCTCAAGATTTATTCAAGAAGAATGTGCCTTACACATCAAAACTCATCAATGACGGTGTATTGTCCCAGATGGATATGGGCACTTTGCTCGACTACTGCGCCATCCAGTTGAACGGGGAGAAAGCTGGCGGAAAGGAAGCTGTTATCAACATTAACTTCACAGATACGAAAGAGAAGGTGATGCTGATGCTCAATAATGGGGTGTTGAATCACCGCCTTGGCAGCCAGGATAAAAAAGCTGACCTGACCATGGAGATTACGAAAATGGATTTCGTCAAACTGTTCTTCGGCAGAACGGATTTACAAACTTTGCATAAGACGAACAAGGTGAAAACTACCGGAGACACCAAAGCTATAGATATGATCCGTAGTGCCTGCGAACCGGCAGATCCTAACTTCAAAATTGTGTTGCCGTAAATAGGAACAATACATTGATTTTTAACATGGCGGGTACATAGATGTGTATCCGCCTTTTCGTATCATCTCAGGTGACTAAGTTTACATCAGCAGATATAACAAATTTGTTCTCCTGACTCCCCCAAAAATGGTCAAAAGCCACTAATAGAAGGATCTGGTACAAAACTATGTATCCCTTTCGATTTCAAACACTTTGCATTATTTTCTCCAAAGCCATCCGTATGTGAGCGAGTTTTTATATATTTGCCCGCTAATTGATGATTATGACTGAAGATAAAGTTCCTGCCATCGATTGACTTTATTATCTGGTCGGTGAGAATGGGGAATACGATTTTATTTATACTAAGCTAAACGAACAAATTCGTTTGTTTTTCGTTTTGTTATCGAATTGTGTTTTATTATGGTCGAGATAAAAAAAGGACATCCGTTGAAAGCTGTACTCTTCGATATGGACGGCGTATTATTCGATTCGATGAAGAATCATACGTTAGCTTGGTATAGAGCTTTGTCTTCCCGGAAGATCCCTTGTGAAAGAGATGAATTTTATCAATATGAGGGAGCTACAGCCGAATGGACAATTAATTTGATTTTTGAACGGACCTATCACCGGCAAGCGACTAAGCAGGAGATTGAAGAACTATATACCTTAAAAAGTAAATATTTTAATGAGCTGCCCGAGGCCGGGCCTATGCCAGGTGCCAAAGAAGTTTTGAAGATTGTCCGGGAGCACGGTTTATTGCCCGTTGTCGTTACCGGTTCCGGTCAACAATCGTTGTTGAAACGGTTGACCGAAGAATATGCCGGTTTTGTCAATGCTTCGACTTTGGTGACCGCTTTCGATGTCGAGCATGGTAAACCCCATCCGGAACCTTACCTGAAAGGCCTGAAAAAAGCACATGCTATGCCCGACGAAGCTTTCATTATAGAAAATGCACCTTTGGGGGTAAAAGCCGGTGTAGCGGCTGGAGTTTTCACTATCGCCGTGAATACAGGGCCTATTCCTGAAAAACAATTGCAAGAGGCCGGAGCCGACTTGATCTATCCGGATATGTCGGCTTTACAAAAGTATTTGCCGCAACTACTGGCCGAACCTCATAACCGGGCCTGAATTTTCCGGGTTGTTAATCTATCGTATATCCAGAGAAATAGGTTTGAACAAAGCCCTATTGCCAATATAACCACCCATATCCCGGAAGGATTGTATTTCTCCTACAATAAATGAGTTAATTCTTGACCCGATAACTGGAGTTGCCGGGCTACTTCTTCAAAATAAGCATTGTTCGAGAGCTGATCCGATAGTTGTAAGCCCTTCTCTGCTACTAGTTTCCGCACCATAACTACTTTATCCAACATTTGCTGATAGACGCCTCCGGAAATAATACCGGCGAACACATTCCCTAGAAACACCGGTATAAAAGAATATCCCATATACAAAGCTTTTTTATCAGAAGAGGCTATCCGTCCGATGTATTCGGTGATTTTGGGAGAACCAGCCATTTCACCCAACGAAAAGATCAGGATGGCTACCAGGGTAAATAATACATTTTGTGAGCATAGGGTAAGAGCCATACCGATGGAGCAGACGGTGCAACCCGATATCATCGATTTCAGCGACTTCAAACGCATGACGAGGCTGGATACGGCAATCTGGAGAAGAATAATATACATCGCGTCCAGATTGGTAACAAATTCTGCATCCATGACTCCGGGAACCGGACTGTAATTGTTGCTGATAATCTGCCGAACCGCATCCTATATTATGAAAATATAGCGAAAATAACCATGCTACTTCGCCTATATCCCCTCTTTATCTCCCTATTACATTCCAAATTATAATTCCTATAAAAACAAGAGTGCGACTCAAAAGTCTGAATCGCCCTTATTATTCGTACTCTTAGTGGAGACTTTTTCCAAATATTCAATTCGTAAGAAAGAGAATTTCTTTTTGAGTCGCACTCTTGTTTAGGTTATAATAATATCAATTTGACGAAATCGGATATCCCCCTTGTGCCTTTGCATTATCCTCCGGCATACCAGGTGAATTAAAGTGTACTTTCACAACTTTACCTTCTCCTTTCAATATTCGCACTGATCCTCCTGTCGGTTTTCCACCAATCGTATTATATAAATAAAACCGATACTTTCCATCCTTATGAGTCCCAACAGCTAAATAATTGAAATTATTCTGGCTATCGATAGCATCATTTGTCCAATAGCGATTACTTACATAAGTGATTTCACCATCCAATTCATTCAAATTCAATCTCTGTTCTTCTCCGCTCTCTACCGAATACATCCATACTTCATTATCCACAACACCGTATACTACATTAGCTTGCGTTTCATTATTAGCATAAAGTACAGCATCAGCCAATCTACCTTCCAAAGTTTGGTTATCTTTTACGATTCGTTTTGACAAATCCAAATGGTACAAATACTTTTTTTGGTGTCCATCTGCAAATATGGCATAAGCAGATGCACTGCCAAAACTATTATAACCTAAATAAAGAAGTTTATAATCTTCCGGTAAATTGTTCGCAGGAAACTCCCCATCATCTTTAAAAGTTGATATTGCATAATTAGCTGTAAAACCTAGGAAACGACGATTCAATTCATCATATAAAAAACTACCAAACGTTTTATCAGAATAAATCACGTGCTCGCTTGGTTTACACTTTATATCCACGCCATTCTCCATTACCCATGGAATTGACTCCCATCGAGACACAGGTGGAGATGAATGATTATTGCCAGAAATACAGCAGGAAGGAGAAAAAGG
>ENA-UEYI01002222-UEYI01002222.1-human-gut-metagenome-genome-assembly--contig:-NODE-2222-length-13928-cov-3.841383_pt1 | contig 13928 bp, 11 predicted proteins | sample MGYA00242900_ERZ507916 | MGnify/ENA primary metagenome ERZ507916 (study PRJEB26167, sample SAMN06115521) | human gut metagenome | host: Homo sapiens | place: China:Chongqing | collected 2015-09-02...
CAGCAATGACCTGGACTATCACGGTTGTGCCAGCGCTTATGTGGCGGGCTACCGCATCGGCGGCAAATCCGGTACGGCAGAACAGCTGGACTGGAAAGACGCTTACAAGTACCGCCCGGACGGCGACTACCGCAAGGCCATCAGCTTTGCCGCCATCCTTCCGGCGGACGACCCGGAAATTCTGGTGCTGGTCATGATGGATGACCCGCGCTGGATCTTTGACTACGCTTCCCAGATTGTGGCCCCTGTTACCGGCAACATCATCAGCCAGATCGCGCCGTATCTTGGCATTGAACGGGATGCTTCTTATGATAGCAACGGCAGTGTGGAAGTGCCAAATGCCATTGGCACCCGCTGGACTTCCGCCCAGGTCAAGATGAACGCCGCCGGGCTTTCCCACCGGTTTGTGGACACCAGCGACGGCGATGTTGTGTATCAGTACCCCGCAGGCGGCACCGTGGTGCCCGCAGGCTCCACGGTTTACCTGTATACCCAGTCCACCACCGACGCCACCACCACCGTGCCGGATGCCACCGGCAAAACCGGAACCTTTGCCGCACAGATGCTCAAGGCTTCCGGCGTCAATGTGGCAATTTCGGGCAGTGCATCGGACCGTGTTGTCAGCCAGGATATTGAGGTTGGGAGTGTGGTGCCCTACGGCACAGTCGTTACCCTGACCACGGAACCCGACGGCAGCAGCGATGCCCAGCAGGATGCAGATACCCCGCAGGACGATGCCGCCCAGGACGATACGCCCCAGGACGCCGCCGGTGAAAACGATCAGGATAGCACGACCCAGGATGATACCGGCAGCGATGCCGAGCAGCAATAACCCCGGCTACGGCAGGGGAACCCCACAGCAAACTGAAACATACCGCAACTAAACCAACCAAAAGGAGCGTGTTCCCATGAAACCCATGAACGCGAACGAACTTCTGGCCGGGCTGGCACTGGCCCGCCCGGTGCCCATCACCGCCGTTGTAACGGACTCCCGCAAGGTGCAGCCGGGCTGCATTTTTGTCTGCTTCCCCGGCGAGCGTGTGGACGGCCATGACTATGCCGCCAAGGCGTACCAGGCCGGGGCCGAGTATGTGATCGCCAACCATCCCGTGGAGGGCGTGCCGGAGGATCACCTTGTCATCTGTGAATCCAGCTACCTTGCCATGATCCGTATGGCATCCAACTACCGCACGCTGTTCAGCCCGCTGATGATCGGTGTGACCGGCAGCGTGGGCAAAACCACCACCAAAGAGTTCTGCTATGCGATTCTTTCGGCTTTTGGCAATACCTTAAAAACAGAGGGCAACCAGAACAATGAGATTGGCCTGCCCAACACGCTGTTCCGCCTGGAAGATACCACCCAGTATGCTGTGGTGGAAATGGGCATGAGCCACCTGGGCGAGATTGCCCGCCTGGTGCGCGCAGCGCGGCCGTCTGCCGGTATCATTACGATGATCGGCGTTTCCCACCTGGAAAATCTGGGCACGCGGGAGAATATATTGAAGGCAAAGATGGAAATCTGCCAGGGCCTGCCGGATGGCGCCCCGCTGGTGCTGAACGCGGACGATGACCTGCTGCCCACCGCGCAGATCCCCGGCCGCCTGCGCCCGGTGTGGTTCGGCATCCGCTCCAGCTCCGCCGATGTGCGCGCCATCAATATTCATACCGTAGGGGAGGGTACCGGCTTTACCTTGGTGGATAACGTGGACGGTGAAACCTATGAGTTCAGTGTAACCATCCCCACGGCAGGCGTTCATACCGTGTATGATGCCCTTGCTGCTTACACTGCAGCCACCCGCTTGGGGTTGGAGCGTGCCCGCGCCGCCCGTGCGCTGGCCAGCTATCAGACCACCGGTATGCGCCAGAACATTGTGCAGCACGGCGGTGTGACCTTTATTGAGGATTGCTATAACGCCAGCCCGGACAGCATGAAAGCAGCCTTGCAGATTCTGCATGACCGCCAGCCCGGCCCCGGCGGCCGCCGCATTGCCGTGCTGGGCGATATGCTGGAACTTGGCGCTGCCAGTGAACCCGGCCACCGCCAGACCGGCAAATGGGCTGCCGATGCCGCCGACCTGCTGGTGGCTTACGGCCCGTTGAGCGCAGCCATGGCCGAAGCAGCCCGGCAGAAAGGGTTGCAAACCATCCATTGCCAAGCGGCGGAGGAAGTAGTAGAATATCTACGGCAGAACGTCCGCCCCGGCGATGTTGTGCTGGCAAAAGCCAGCCACGCCATGAAGCTGGATGATGTATTAAAGCAGCTTTACGCGGCGCTGCCAAACGCATAATTGCATATTTTGGGGGAATATCACATGGGAATGATCGTTTCTTGGATGCTGGTTGCCGCGGCAATCGGTGCGTTTGCCGTTACGGCACTTTCAGGCTGTTTTGTAATTCCGGCACTGCACAAGCTGCACTTCGGCCAGACCATCCGGGAATCCGGCCCGACCTGGCATAACAAAAAACAGGGCACACCCACCATGGGCGGCCTGTGCTTCATCTTTGGCATTCTGGTGGCCTGCGGCCTGGTGTATGCTATGCACAGGACCTTTTGGGCATTGTGCAGGTGCGCGCCGCCTTGCTGGCGCTGTTCCTGGCGTTTGGTTCCGGCTTTATCGGTTTTCTGGATGACTATATCAAGGTCGTCAAGCACCGCAACCTGGGCCTGCTTGCCTGGCAAAAGCTTATCATGCAGTTCATTGTTACCGGCGGCTTCCTGGTGGGGCTGCACATGCAGGGCCTGCTGACCACCATCATTATGCTGCCCTTTATCGGTGCGGTAGATCTGGGCTGGGTGTATTACCCCATTGCGTTCTTCGGCATCATCTTTTTGGTCAATGCCGTCAACCTGACGGATGGTCTGGACGGCCTGTGCACCAGTGTGACGATTCTGGTAGCAACGTTCTTTACGATCGTGGCGATCGGGGAGAACAGCGGCATTAGCCCGATTACCGGCGCAGTAGTTGGAAGTCTTCTGGGCTTTCTTCTGTTCAATGTCTATCCGGCGCGTGTGTTTATGGGCGATACCGGTTCACTGGCACTTGGCGGTTTTGTTGCTTCCAGTGCCTTTATGATGCAGATGCCGATCTTTATCGCCGTCGTTGGCCTGATCTACCTGGTGGAGGTCCTCTCCGTCATCCTTCAGGTCACATACTTTAAAAAGACTGGCGGGAAGAGAATCTTCAAGATGGCTCCGATCCACCACCATTTCGAGCTTTGCGGCTTCAACGAATACAAGATCGTTATAATCTTTTCCGCAGTCGGACTTATTGCAGGAATAATCGCAAATCTTATCTATGATCTCTGCTGACAGGAGGATAATAAATGGCAGCTTCATCGGGAGCTATCCCACAGAAAAATCACAAAAGAACCGACCGCCGCAAGGAAATGACTTCCGAAGGAGTTTCAAAAGGATACTCGGAAAAGCCGCTTGCGGGGAATATTGATTACCCTTTTCTCATAATCCTTATGACGCTGCTTGCACTCGGTATCCTTATGATGTTCTCCGCAAGCTATGCCTGGGCTATCCAAGAGGGCTTGGAGGGAACATATTATGCGAAAAAGCAGATCGCAATGGCGGCTGTCGGAATTGTCGGTATGCTTATCGTTGCTCATTTCGATTATCATATCCTGCGCAAGCCGTTCATCGTTTTCGGACTTTTCGGCTTCGCTGCGCTGCTTATGCTCATGTGCCGCATCGGACCATTCAAGGATCCTCACCATTACTCTTACCGCTGGGTAAAGTTCGGTCCTCTCCCCTCTTTCCAGCCGTCCGAGATCATGAAATTTGCGGTAATAGTTCTTTTCGCTTACCTTATCTCGATCAATTATTCCAAACTCAAATATGCGAAATACGGTATTCTTCCGTTTATGATGTGCCTTGGCTTTGTTATCGGACTTATGGCGATACAGCCGCATATTTCGGGTACTATCATCATCTGCGCTATCGGCGTTGTGATGATGTTCGTCGGCGGAACAAATATCAAGCATCTTATGATACTCGGAATAATCGGCGTAGTCGGACTTGTGCTGCTGGTATTGCTGCTGTCGGCGAAGTTCGGATTTACCTACTTTGAGGACAGAATGATCTCCTGGCGTGACCCTTTCAACGAAAATGCCCCTGCGGAAACGTGGCAGACGAAAAACTCGCTCATAGCGATAGGTTCAGGTGGATTGTTCGGGCTTGGGTTCGGAAATTCCCGTCAGAAGTTTCTCTATCTCCCCGAAGCGAAGAACGACTTCGTTTTTGCCGTTGTGTGTGAAGAGCTCGGCTTTATCGGGGCTATCGTCGTAATAGTTCTTTTCCTGCTTTTCATCGGAAGAGGATTTTTCATCGCATCGAGAGCTTTTGATAAATTCGGAATGATGCTCGCAACGGGACTTACCGTTCAGATCGGTATTCAGGCGCTCCTCAACATCGCCGTTGTCACGAACACTATCCCGAACACGGGCGTTTCGCTCCCGTTTTTCAGCTACGGAGGAACGGCACTCATTATGCAGCTTTTGCAGATGGGCGTTATCCTGAGCGTTTCGCGCTATACTTCTTCAGATGAATAAAGATCCGAAAGGAATGGTCATAAAATGAAAGTTATCCTTGCAGGCGGCGGAACGGCAGGACACATCAATCCTGCTCTCGCTATCGCCTCGATAATATCGGAGCATTATCCCGACACGGAATTTCTCTACGTCGGAACTCCGAACGGAATGGAATCCCGACTTGTCCCAAAAGCAGGCTACAACTATGCTTCGATGAAGGTAAGCGGATTCCAGCGCAAACTCACTATAAAAAATATCGCAAGGAATGTGAGAACCGTTGCATACCTCACTATGGCAGGACACCGTGCAAAGCAGATACTGAACGAATTCAAGCCCGATCTTGTTATCGGAACGGGCGGCTATGTCAGCGGTCCTATCGTGCTGAAGGCTGCCGAAATGGGGATCAAAACAGCTATCCATGAGCAGAATGCTTTCCCCGGAATGACAACGAAAATGCTCTCGAAAAAGGTCGACCTTGTAATGCTCACCGTCCCCGAAGCTATGGAATATCTTGAAAAGGATATCCCATACACCGTTACGGGACTTCCCGTAAGAAAGGGCTTTTCGGGCATGACAAGGGAAGCAGCAAGGCGTGAGCTTGGTGTAAACGAGGGCGATATCGTCGTTCTTTCAACGGGCGGAAGTCTTGGTGCAGGCAAGATAAATGAGACCGTTGCCGAACTTATGGAATGGGAAACGAAGAACAATGTTCCGATAACCCACATTCACAGCTACGGCGGAATGGGCAAGACAACCTTCCTGCCTGACCTTGCCGCAAGGGGCGTTGACTATGAGAACAATTCCAGAATACGTCCGCGCGAATACATCGACAATATGCCCGTTTGCATGGCTGCCGCAGACCTTGTGATAAGCCGCTCGGGTGCGAACGCCCTCTCCGAGCTTGAAGCTATGGGCAGAGCTTCGATACTTATCCCCTCGCCAAACGTTGCGGGCAACCACCAGTACCATAATGCAATGGTTCTCGGCAAGGCAGGTGCAGCTATCGTTATCGAGGAGAAAAACCTCACGGGACAGACCCTCATCGACAATGTGAACGATCTTTACCGTGACAAGGAGCGCCTTAACCGCTTTGCGCAGAGGGCAGCCTCGCTCTATGTTCCCGATACTCCCGAAAGAGTTTTCAAGGCTCTCGATGAACTTATAAAAAAGTGAGCTTTTAACAGTTTTCCTTTTTCTGCATAATATAAATCAAAAAGCAGAAAGGAAGAAATGTTATGCAGAAGCTTATCATAAACGGAGGAAACAGACTGAACGGTGAGATCGCCGTTCAAGGCGCAAAAAACGCAGTCCTGCCGATTCTCGCCGCCGCAGTCCTCTGCAAAGGCGAAGTCGTTCTGCATAACTGCCCGCGGCTCTCGGACGTTTACTCCGCCATGAGGATATTAACATCGCTCGGGTGCTGCGCAGGCTTTGACGGTGCTTCGCCGAACACGGTCTGCGTGAACACGGACGGCTTATCCCACGCCGATATCCCCGACAGGCTTATGCGTGAGATGCGCTCGTCGATTTTTTTCCTCGGCGCACTCGTCGGAAGAACGGGCGGCTGTAAAATAACACTCCCCGGCGGCTGCGACCTCGGTCAGCGTCCGATAGATATACATATAAACGCACTGAGGAAGATGGGCGTGACCGTAACTGAACAGCACGGCGAAATAGCCTGCCGATGCGAAAAAAAGCTCAAAGGCGCAAAGCTTTCGCTGCCTTTTCCCTCTGTAGGTGCAACGGAGAATATCATTCTCGCTGCTGTCTTCGCCGAGGGCAGAACGGAGATAACAAATGCGGCGCGCGAACCCGAAATTGCCTGCCTTGCCGACTTCCTCAACCTCTGCGGAGCGGACATAATCGGCGCAGGCAGCAGCACTATTGTTATCCACGGCAAAAATGAGCTTCACGGCTGTGAATTCACAGTTATGCCCGACCGTATCGCCGCAGCGACCTATCTTTCCTGCGCGGCTTGCGCAAAGGGTGAGATAATACTGAAAAAATGCTGCCCGAAGCACCTCGATGCGGTGCTTTCCGTGCTTGAACAACTCGGCTGCAGTATAAGCTTCACCGAAGATGAGATATTTTTCAGCGGAAAAGAACCCCTCCATTCGATAGATATGATACGAACGATGGTCTATCCCGGTTTTCCGACCGACTGTCAGGCTTTTATAATGTCAGCCGCCTGCATTGCGCAGGGTACGACGGTCTTTGTCGAGAATATTTTTGAGAACCGCTACCGTCACGCTGAGGAACTCCGTCGAATGGGAGCGAATATCCGTACCGAGGGCAAGGTCGCCGTTGTTGAGGGCGTGAAAAAGCTCTACGGCGCAAAGGTCTGCGCTCCCGATTTACGGGGCGGTGCAGGGCTTGTTGCGGCTGCGCTTTGTGCCGACGGAAAAACCGAAATTTCGGGCGTTAATCACATCGACCGGGGATATGAGGACATCGAAAACGTGCTGGCAGACGCAGGTGCGGATATAAAAAGAATCAATACATACGGACTTTAAAAGAAAGAAGGGATCATACTGTGGCAAACGGAGGATCAAAAAGCGGATATTTAGGCATTGCTGCGCTTGCCGCTGTTGTGATTTTTCTCATACTTTCAACGACAGTTTTCTTTAAGATAGACACGATAACGGTCAAGGGCAGCTCCATTTACACTGCGGAGGAGATATGCACCGCATCGGGAATAAAAAGCGGAAACAATCTCATTCGCACGAATATGAGCAAGGCTGCCGCAAACATTGAAAACACACTCACCTACATAGAAACAGCCGAGCTGAAGCGCTCATTTCCGTCGGGCGTTGTCATCACCGTAAGCCCCTGCCGCGAAACGATAAGCGCCGAATACGAGGACGGTTTCTGTCTTTTAAGTGAAAAAGGCAAAGTTCTGAAAACCTCGGAAACGCCTTTTCCCGACACTATCGTTATCTACGGCGCGAGGACTAAGCCCGTCACCGAGGAATTGACTGAAACCGAAGCTTCGTCAGGCACGGGCAATGTCACCTCCGCAACGGAAAAGGACGAAGCCATAACGGAGGACAGCGGCGAAACAACGCCTATCCCGACGGTGGGTTCACATTTTGAATGTACAAAGGCTAACCGCACGGAGATTTTCTACCGCCTTGTAAACGTTGCGAGAAGTTCATTTTCGGGTCTTGCAAATGACTTCGATATGTCCGATCATCACAACATCAGCTGCGTTTATGACGGCAGGATAACCGTTGAGTTCGGAGCTGTCACCGAGCTTGACTACAAAATAAAGCTCGCTTCGGAAATTTTGAAGGATAAGATAGGCAAAAAGACCGAGGGAACTCTGCGTATGCTTTCGGGCGGCGCATCGTTCATCGACAAGGCAGGCATCGAGCAGAACGAGCTAACCTACGAGAGCAATCTTGCCGCTCAGAATGCCCCCGAAACAGAGGCGACAACGGACGAAAATACGCCCGAACAAACCTCTTCGGACGTTGTTCATTTTGAATAACTCATATTTAAAATAATTTAATCAAATTATTAAGTATTTTTCAAAAAAAGACTTGCAATAATATGCAAATTATGATAAAATGTATATTATATTAATGTGCAGTTTCATATACTGTTTGCAGTTATATTCATATATAGGAGGAAGTTAAAGCATGGGCGGTTTTGTTCTGGATAATGAAAATGATATGTTTGAGCCCGAAGTCAACATAAAAGTCGTAGGTGTCGGCGGAGGCGGCGGCAACGCTCTTAACTGCATGGTCGTTGCAGGCATCAAGGACGTTGACTATATCGCTGTAAATACCGATGCAAAGGCACTCCACTCCTCAAAGGCTTCTCACAAGGTTCAGATCGGTGAAAAGCTCACCCGAGGAAGAGGCGCAGGAAACAAGCCTGATGTCGGTGAACGCTCCGCTCAGGAAAATAAGGACGAGATCGCAGCTGCTCTCAAGGGCGCACAGATGGTATTCATCGCAGCAGGTATGGGCGGCGGCACAGGCACAGGTGCAGCTCCCGTTGTTGCAGAGATCGCTCAGGAGCTTGATATCCTCACTGTTGCTGTTGTTACAAAGCCTTTCAACTTCGAGCAGAAGGCTAAGATGATACAGGCGGAAAAAGGTATCGAAGAACTCAAAAAGCACGTTGACTCCCTCATCGTTATCCCTAACGAAAGACTTCTCGTCGGCTCTGAAAAACCGCTCACAATGAAAGAATCCTTCGCAATGGCTGATGATATCCTCAAGACGGGCGTTAAGTCCATAGCTGAACTTATCACAGTTGAAGGTATGATAAACCTTGACTTTGCCGATGTTGAAACAACAATGAAAAACGCAGGCTATGCTCACATGGCTATCGGTCACGGTTCAGGCAAGGACAAGGCTCAGGAAGCTGCAAATGCAGTTATCACTTCTCCGCTTCTCGAAACTTCTATCAGCGGTGCTACAAGATTGCTTGTTAATATCGTTATGTCCGAAGATGTTCTCGCATCTGATGTTGATATGGCTACAAAGCTCATATCCGAGGCTGCCGATCCTAACGTCAGCATGATCTTCGGTACTTCGTTCGATGAAACTCTCCAGGACGAGATAAACATCACCGTTATCGCCGCAGGCTTTGTCGGAATGGACAATCCCGATGCGGTTTCCGAGGAAGCTGCTCCTGCTGAACAGGCTCCGGCTGCTCCCGAACAGAAGGCAAGCAGTGCTATTGACGATTACTCCGCACTTTTCCAGATCTTCAACGACCGTTAAGGCGGGGAAGCCCCGCGGCAAGTTCGCGCTGTGCTTCACTTCGTTTCGCTTGTTTGCGTCAGAAATCAGTTTGTGTTCGCGAAGAGAGTTTATTTGAAATTTTGACAAAAACAAATTGTGTGGGGAAGCCCCGCGGCAAGTTCGCGCCGTGCTTCACTTCGTTTCGCTTGTTTGCGTTGAAATCAATTTGAAGCCGCAAAGAAACAATTTAACATTTAAGGGGCGCACAGGACAAGTGCGCCTTTTTATTTGAATTTTACGCAATTACGGTCTGAGAATTTTTAAATTTTATGTAAGATATTCCCGTTTCAAGCCTTATTACAGCAAAAACCATTTGACTAAAAAGCAGAAATATGCTATAATAAATAGAGTTTTGTCCGAAATAACATCGGGCGGAAACACAATTAAATATAAAAACGTGGTGATGCCAAAGAATGAAATTCGATGAATTTATCCATGATAATCTAAAGATCATACTGATAGCAATTGCCGCTCTTTTCGCCGTAATTGTCGGTGCGGTCGCTCTAAGCGTCGCATACGGCGGCGAAACTACCCGAAATCTCACGATAAGCGAGATAAGCGGCGACGTTGTGATAATACGCGGTGAAAAGCAGTTATACGCAAACAAGCGAACTGTTCTGCAAAGCGGCGATGTTATCAACACTGCGGAAAACGGAAATGTCCGCGTCAGGATAGACAGTGACAAGTTTATTTCGGTCGAACCGAACAGCGCTGTTTATGTTTTCTACACCAATGTTTCGGACAAGGGCGAGGTTTCCGTCAACATTGCAGGCGGTGCAGTCACCTGCCAGCTGAACAAGCCTTTGAAAAAGAGCGAAAAATTCCGTGTTCTCACCCCGAATGCCGCAGTAAACGTCCGAGGAACGGTTTTCCGAACGGAATTCAGCTACGAGAGCAAGTATATGGGCTATGAAAACGTAATGCTCACCCATGTTCAGGATTTTGAGGGTCAGGTCCTGCTCCAGCTTTACGGAACAGACGGCGAAAAGATCGAAGAGCCTATGCTTCTCACCGAGCGGACGGGTGCTGAAATGATCTCGGCGGACAGCTTCGCGCAGTATGGTTATCTTAATTATGATATCAATATTTATGACCTTAAAGAGATCACAATAAAGGAGCTTATAAGGATAAGCGGTGAAAAAACGCTTGCCTACAGCCTTGAAGAGCTCAACTCCGCTTTCCGTGCGGTCAGCCAGAGCAACGCTCTGACCGAAACCGTGACAGTTTCGCAGGAAACAACGGCCTCGGAAACGACTGCTCCGCCGACCGGAACGACGACAGCACGCGAAACAGCGGTCACAACTCCCGGCACTGTAGAAACCGTACCGCCCGAATCGGGTACGCAGATCACTCCGGGTACAACGCTTGAAACTCACATCTACACAACATTTCCCGGTCCAAAATGGTGGCAGATGCCCAACCCGAATCCCGACCCTTGGGACGATTACAGCGTTGATGATTATTTTGACGACTATGATCTTAACAGCACAAATGAAGAAACCACAGAATTTGAACATTGACCGAAAGGAAGTATAAAATGAAAAAGCTCAACATACCGCTCATACCTGTTATCACAGGTTCGCTCGCACTTATTGCGGTCATTGCTGTAATGATCGTTCTCTTCGGCGGAAAGTCAAGTGCAGGACTTTACATAGCCGAAGCCTCGGGAACTGTCAGCATAACCTCCGCCGATGAATCCGTTCAGGCTGATTCCAGTGCCGCACTCAAAGAGGGCGACGTTATCACGGTCGGAGAAGGTGCAAGCTGCAGGATCGTGTATAGAACGAAGAAAAATGCAGACGATATCTATATGGTGCTTTCCGAAAACACCCAGGCAGTTCTCACTGCCGAACCAAAGAGCAAGGACGGCGGCGAGCTTCTTCTCAACCGCGGTTCGGTAATATGCAACTTCACCGAGCTTGACAAGACTCAGATAAACATTCGCACTTCCGATGCGAAAATTTATCCATCAGGAACCGTTTCCAAGATCGCTTGGCTGACGGAGGATTTCAGCTCTTACACCGATGTTTATGCTTTCATGGGAAATGCGAAGATACAGCTTTACGATGTTCAGGGCAACACTGTAAACGCCCCCGAATTTCTTGCTGAAAAGCTTGCAGGTCGCGTAACTACGAACGATCTCGGGCCTGTTTTCTCCTATCTCAACATTCAGTTCCCACTTACCGACCTCACGGCAAAGGATCTCAAAACGCTTATCACGATAAGCCAGCTCAACGAAAACTTCACCTACACAACAGATGAACTCAAGGCTGCTTACACCAATATTTCGGGTCAGGAATATGTCGAAGAAACCACTGTCACAACATCCGGTTCCGAAGTGATACAGACTGCCGAGCCTATCGAAACAACGACTGTTACGGAAGAAAGCCTTGTTACCGATAAGCCTAACCACGAGATAACTCTCCCGAACAACACAACACCTGCCGCGACCACGACAACTTCAAGACCTCAGCAGACAACGACCACTGCGGCAAAGCCTGCCGAAACCACAAAAGACAATAACGGCGACATTGAAGAAATTCCGGAGCCGTCCTCCCCAAGCACAACTCACACCGTTACAATCATTATCGGCGATGATGAGATCGTTCAGGAAGTTGAACACGGCGGTTCTGCCGATATGCCTGCCGAACCCGAGATCAGCGGCAAGACCTTTGTCGGCTGGGACAAGGACTATAATAATATTACACAAGATACCGTTATCACGGCTATCTTCAAGGATAATGACACCAGCAACAATAATAACAGCACAGGCAGCGAACCCTACCATAACGTTACTATCGTTATCGCAAACCGCGAAACGACCATTGTTGTAAAGGACGGTGATCCCGCACCTCTTCCGAGCACTGTAAATATTGACGGATACACCTTCAAGGGCTGGGATAAGGATTACTCCTCTATCCACTCCGATATGACGATAACAGCTATCCTCGAACCGAAGGCAGCAACTCAGTACACGGTAACATTTATGGTCGGCGGAATTCCTTATCTTACCTTGGTCGAAGCAGGCGGAAATGCCGTAGCTCCTATCACTCCGACAGTCGATGCAGAGGGCAACGAGTTCATCGGCTGGGATAAGTCACTTCTCAACATCAATTCCGATATGACTATCACAGCAATGTTTGCCGTTCCCGAATATACCGTAACATTCGTTGTCGAGGGAATCAGCTATCCCGTAAAGGTCAAGAAGGGCGAAACCGCATCTGTCCCCGTAAATCCTACGACAGACAGTATGGGAAGAACTTTCATCGGCTGGGACACCATATTCACAAATGTTCAGGGTGATATGACCGTAAACGCTATCTTTATGTAATACTGATTTTTTATCAAAGTGTAGACGAAATACCGGCTCAAAACCCATATATGTGAGCTTTTGCTTGATCTTTTGTACACTTTCAGTTTAAAACTCAGTATAAATTCATTCAAAAGGAGAAATTTCAATGTTCAGTATAAAAGCTATAAAAAAGACGGCTGTAATTATGGCAGCCATAATGAGTGCAGCAATGCTTCTCAGCGGCTGCAAAGGCACAAGCACGGTAGATGATGATAACGCGCTTGTCAATGCGATCAAGGAACAGGACGCAGCAAATGCTGCCAAGCAAAACGACGCAGTTATCCACAACTTTGAAATGCCCGAGATAGGCGAAAAGATCGCTGTTATCACCGTCAAGGACTATGGCGACATCAAGATCAAGCTTTTCCCCGAAGTCGCATCAAAGGGCGTTGAAAACTTTACGGGACTTGCCGATATGGGCTACTATGATGAGCTTATTTTCCACCGCATCATCAGCAATTTTATGATACAGGGCGGCGACCCGAAGGGCAACGGCACGGGCGGCAAGAGCATCTGGGGCGACCAGTTTGACGGCGGAGTTCCCGAGGGACTTTACCATTTCAGCGGCGCAGTTGCATATGCAAACAGCGGCTCGACCTCCACAGACGGCAGCCAATTCTACATCGTAAACACTCCCGAGGGTTATCTCCAGAACACCTGCGAGGAGCTTATGCAGTATGACCCGTCAACATATTCATGGCCTCAGAACGTTGTTGAAATGTACAACGAAAAGGGCGGCACACCGTTTCTCGACGGCAGCTACACAGTTTTCGGGCAGGTTTTCGAAGGACTTGACATCGTTCGTGAGCTCGGAAACGTTGAAACGGACGAAAATGACAAGCCTTTGAAGCAGGTACAGATGGAATCCGTAAAGATCGTTGACTATGAGGGCTGATAAAGCTTAACAATATGAAATGCCTTTGCTCGGAAATATTCGAGCAAAGGCATTTTTCGTGTTTTTTAAACTTTTTTGCAAAAACCCCTTGACAAAATTACCGTAATGAGCTATAATAATATAGTCGTCGGGGTGTGGCGCAGATTGGTAGCGCGCTACCTTGGGGTGGTAGAGGCCGTGGGTTCAAGTCCCGTCACTCCGACCAAGAAACAAACCTCTGTAAACCGTGTTTTCGCGCGGTTTGCAGAGGTTTTTCTTTTTGCCCTGATCTATGATATGTCATATAAAATGATATAAAAATATACACATTTTTGCAAAGTAGGGTGTCAAAAAGGGTGTCAAAGTATTACACTCTGTGCGATTTAATACTAATCCCAAACCTCCCTAT
>ENA-UEYI01002241-UEYI01002241.1-human-gut-metagenome-genome-assembly--contig:-NODE-2241-length-13826-cov-4.416394_pt1 | contig 13826 bp, 13 predicted proteins | sample MGYA00242900_ERZ507916 | MGnify/ENA primary metagenome ERZ507916 (study PRJEB26167, sample SAMN06115521) | human gut metagenome | host: Homo sapiens | place: China:Chongqing | collected 2015-09-02...
GCAATACTTCGTGATGATAAATTGTATTATAGTAGAGAACAAATCTTAGATTTGCTTGATTTTGCAATTGATAATTTTGAGAACGAATCCAACAGTGCTTTTATTACCCATATAAAGGGAGAGTATTATCTTACTCTGAGAGATTATCATTCTGCTATCCGTTGTTTTGATTCAAACGTACAAAATGGACTGAACGAGGTGTATTCCCTACATTCCTTAGGTAAAACCTACTTTTATTTAGCACAGCGAGAGAATTCTCAATCTGGTGAGGCACGAATGCATTTAGATTTAGCAATTGATAAACTAAGTAAAAAAAATAAGATTTCACATGATGAAATGATTAAAATAGCTCATAAAAATATAGATGAAAATACATTAAACTCATTGCTTAATGAAAGAAGCAACAAATTAGTAGTGGAATAGAATGGAAACGTCAAACCACTCACCTTAACTAAAGAAAGTCAAGTTTGGGTTGTGGTTAACATTTATTTACTCTTTTGGAATATTAAATGCGCAAAAAAAATAATCGTAAAAATTTACGATTGTTTTTTTGCGCATTTATGCATATAATATAATCATTAAGATTGGAAAGGGATCGATTACTATGCATGAAACAAGAACATTGGAATTCAAAGAAAAGATTACGAATACTTTTTTGAAAACAGTCAGTGCCTTTTCAAATTATAATGGTGGAACAATTCTTTTCGGTGTAGATGACGATGGCAATGTGAAAGGTCTGCCAGATATAAAGCAGGCTTGTCTGGATATCGAAAATAAAATCAATGACAGTATATCACCTCAACCAAACTATACACTTGAAATACAAAATAATGACCAGACAATAAAACTCACTATAAAAAGTGGTCTTCAGAAGCCATATTTATATAAGTCAAAAGCATACAAACGAAATGATACAGCAACGATAGAGGTAGATACACTGGAATTTTCAAGGCTTGTATTAGATGGAAGAAATATTAGCTTTGAAGAACTGCCTTGTAAAGACCAGCAATTATCTTTTGAAATTTTACATCGTAAGCTGAAAGAAAATATTCAGATTGAAACTTTCAATCAGGATACATTAAAGACATTAAACCTGTATAACAATGTAAATGGGTTTAATAATGCAGCAGGACTTTTGGCAGATAAAAATCATTTTTCGGGAATTGATATTGTTAAGTTCGGTGAGAATATCAGTATTATTCAAAAAAGAGTGACCTTTGACAAGATATCAGTTTTAGATATATACGAAAAAGCCCTTACTGTATTTAGAGACTATTATCAATATGAAGTAATACAGGGGGCTGATAGAAAGAAGATGGAGAAAATACCGAAAGCAGCTTTCAGAGAGGCAATTGCAAATGCTTTGATTCATAGGGTATGGGATATTAATTCATATATTAGAGTTTCCATGTTTGATGATAGAATAGAAGTAGTATCTCCTGGTGGATTGCCAGCTGGGATAACAGCAGAAGAATATTTATCAGGTAAACTTTCTGTTTTAAGAAATAGAAATCTTGCAAATGTATTTTACAGACTGGGATTTGTAGAGATATTTGGAACAGGAATTACACGAATAAAACAACTGTATGCAGAGAGTCTGATAAAACCAGATTTTGAAGTGTCAGAAAATACTATAAAAATTGTGCTACCGGTATTTGAAACGAATGTCAATTTAACTGAAGACGAAAAAGTAATTTATAAATCCTTAAGTAAGACGATGCTGAAACCAATAAGTGAAATTGCACCATATGTCCCATTTGGTAAATCAAAAACAACGCAGTTGTTGAAATCTATGGAAGAAAAAGGTGTGATTGCAGTTGAAGGAAAAGGTAGAGGAACAAAATATATAATTAAGTGAGGGTATATAACTATGATAAAAGTACTTTTCATCGCCACGGCACTCCAGTTTTATGATAATGCATACCTTTGCAGAATGGGGCAACACAGGGCAGAATATGGCGGAAAACCTTGGAATTACTACGGTTTAGACTACTAAGGCTCATGCAAGGAATTGGTATATAACCAAAGATACAGCCACTACTCGTTAGTAGTAATCTACTACGAATGGTGGCTGTTTTGTGTTTTGGGAACGTGGAGAATTGTATTGTAAATGTTGCACGTGAATGGTATAATTTTGAACATGGGAGGGTTTTAAAATGAACAAAACGATTTCTATGAGTATTAGGGTTAGTGAGGAAGAATTGGATAAATTAAAGCAGGCGGCAAGGCTTGAGTCGTATGCTTCGTATAGTGAATTTATTCGAAGAACGGCACTTAAAGAGGCTACAAGAGTATTAAATAAATATGATGAAAAGGTAGGAGAAAATAGATGATTACAATGTCGTGTTTGGAAAAAGTACTTGAAAAAGAAGGCTTTTTCAAAAATGGAAGTAAGTATATATATTTATTTGATAACGGTGAAAGAATAGAAGTTGATTTTAAAAAGAAAGAAATACATTATCCCGAGAATACGGTCTCGAAAGACAAGTTAGAAGCGGGTGAAAAAGCAGATGGAATAATTATTAATGATCATACAACAACAAATTTTTCGCATCCGGAAAATTTTGTTGTTTTGATATGCGTGTATAGATTATTAAAGCAAGGATATAGAGCGCAGGATATTGAACTAGAGCCTAAATGGCCATTGGGAAGAGATGCTAAAAGCGGTAAGGCGGATATATTAGTTAAGGATAATGAAGGAGATGCACTAGTAATCATTGAGTGTAAAACTGCTCAAGAAGAAAAAAAGAACGAATTTGAAAAAGAATGGTCAAATATGTTGAGAAGTGCAAAAAATCAGTTGTTTTCAAAGGAAAACCGCAAAAACAAACTGGAAAATACATATTAATTGCGATAAAATGAATAAGTAAGCCCGGAAAATAGAAACGTGGCATTGAAACATGAAACAGATCTGCGGACAGGAAAAGACATAAATGCGCAGATCACGGAAAGGCATGAAAAGCGGTATGAAAGATTTTGAAGCAAAAACATCCCCCAGGCAGAAAATGGATATCGAAAGCTGGTTTATCGAATGTTACCGGAACAATCAGGGGCATCCTCTGCGGACGTTAGTGCATCTGTACAAGGGAAATTATCATAAATTTGTTCTGGCAGTCATCTGCTTTTTTGCAAAGCATGCCTGCGTCTGGGTACTGCCGATCATTACGGCCAATATCATCAATGATGTGACATCCCACAACCCGTATACTTTTCGGAACATTATTTTTTACAGTATTCTGGAAGCAGGGCTGATCCTGCTGAACATTCCGATGAACTATCTGTATACTTCCTACAAGAGTCTGGCCACCCGCTATGCGGAGACGGGACTGAGGAAAGCATTGATCCGAAAGCTTCAGCAGTTATCCATTTCCTATCATGTGGAGACTCAGTCCGGACGATTGCAGTCCAAGATCATGCGTGATGTGGAAGCGGTAGAGGGGCTTTCCACACAGTTATTTTTAAGCATTCTGAACATTGCGCTGAATATCGGTGTTGCGCTGGTGGTCACCATCAGCAAGAGCCGGATCGTATTTATCTTTTTCCTTTTGACCACACCGGTAGCAGCCATCACCATGGTCACTTTCCGGAATATCATGAAAAAACGGAACACTGAATTCCGTAAGGAAATGGAAGAGACCTCCGCCAGAGTCATGGAAATGGTGGAACTTGTGCCTGTGACCAGAGCACATGCCCTGGAGGACGAAGAAGTGGCAAAAATGAGCGGCCAGCTTTTTTCTGTGGCGGAAAAAGGCTACAAACTGGATCTGATCCAGGCATTGTTTGGCTCGGTGGGCTGGGCAGTATTCCAGATCTTCCAGGTGATCTGTCTGGCATTTACCGGATATCTGGCCATTGGCGGCAAAATTCAGGCAGGCGATATCACATTGTACCAGAGTTATTTTGCCACGGTAGTCAATCAGGTGTCCTCCATCGTCACCCTGCTGCCTACCATTGCCAAGGGTATTGAATCCGTCAATTCCATCGGTGAAGTATTGTTATCTGAAGATATCGAAGATAATGAGGGCAAGGAAAAACTGGAACAGGTGACCGGTACTTTTGATTTTGAGGACGTATGTTTCCATTATAAAAATAACGAACATAATGTATTGAACCATCTGAATCTTCATGTGAAATCGGGAGAGACTATTGCACTGGTGGGAGAATCCGGCGCCGGAAAGTCTACGATCCTGAATCTGGTCATCGGTTTTAATCAGGCGGAAAGCGGAAAAGTCCTGATCGATGGCAAGGATATCAGTAAGATCGATCTACGCACCTACCGAAAGCACCTGGCGGTAGTTCCCCAGACCTCGATCCTGTTCTCCGGAACGATCCGTGACAATATCACTTACGGTTGCGAAAATGTGTCGGAGGAAGAACTGCAGAAAGTGATCAAAGCTGCCAATCTGTCGGATCTGATCGCATCACTGCCTAAGGGTCTGGATACCATGGTGGGAGAGCACGGCGGCAAACTGTCTGGCGGTCAGAGACAGCGTATCTCCATTGCCAGAGCACTGATCCGGGATCCGAAGGTGATCGTACTGGATGAAGCCACCTCGGCTCTGGACAGTATTTCAGAAAAGCTGATCCAGCAGGCGCTGAACAATCTGACAGAAGGGCGTACCACCTTTATCGTGGCCCACAGACTGTCCACCATCCGGGATGCCGACAGGATCGCGGTCATTGCAGACGGTCGCTGCGCAGAGTACGGCACTTATGAAGAACTTATGGCTCTGCAGGGAGAATTTTATCAGTTGAAACAGATTCAGAGCTGATGGAAATCAGAAAACAGAAAAGCTGCTTGAAACATATGTTCGGCTATGGTATGATAAACATATCGTAGCCGATTTTTACAGGTTACTATTTGCAGGACAGGAAAGACGAGGACTTAGTATATATGTTTGCATATGTGAATGGCTTTTTGGAAGATGCCACGGTAGATAACGCTGTGATCGATGTCAACGGATTTGGCATCAATGTAAGGATTTCTGCGGATACAGCCTCCAGGCTGCCGGGAATAGGAGAAGAAGTTCGGCTTTACACTTATACCTATGTGAAGGAAGATGCCTTTTTACTATATGGTTTTCTCTCCCGAAGTGATCTGGAAATGTTCAAGCTGTGCATTACAGTCAGCGGAATCGGTCCAAAGGGAGCGCTGGCAATATTATCGGTCATGGATGCAGATGATCTGCGGTTTGCCATTATGTCCGGGGATGCCAAGGCAATCTCCAGGGCCCCGGGAGTGGGAGCCCGGACGGCGCAGCGCCTGATTCTGGAATTAAAAGATAAGATCTCCATTGATGATACACTGATCTCCAGCGAGATCGCCGCAGGCGGAGCCCAGGGAATCCTGACTGCCGGCAGCCTGCACATTGACAGTGAGAAGAAAAAGGAAGCCGTGGAAGCACTGGTGGCACTGGGATACGGACAGGCAGAGAGCCTCAAGGCTGTCAATGCCCTTGAGGATGTGGAGACCATGGATTCCGGCGCGATTCTGAAAGCTGCCCTGAAAAAATTGTTTTAAGGAACCGGATAAATTATGCCTAGAAGAATGATAGAGACAAATATCACAGAAGAAGATATCAAACTGGAAGGCTCTCTGCGGCCCCAGACACTGGACGACTATATCGGTCAGTCCAAGATCAAAGAGAACCTGAAGGTGTATATTACCGCAGCAAAGCAGCGCGGAGATGCACTGGACCATGTGTTGTTCTATGGACCTCCCGGACTGGGCAAGACCACGCTGGCAGGAATCATAGCCAACGAAATGGGTGTGCATATGAAGGTGACCAGTGGCCCTGCGATTGAAAAGCCCGGTGAAATGGCGGCGATCCTGAACAATCTGGAGGAGGGAGATCTGTTATTCGTGGATGAAATCCATCGGCTGAACCGTCAGGTGGAAGAGGTACTGTACCCGGCCATGGAGGATTACTGCATCGATATTATGATCGGAAAGGGTTCCAGTGCCAGATCTGTGCGTCTGGAGCTGCCGAAATTCACTCTGGTGGGAGCGACCACCCGTGCCGGACTTCTGACTGCACCTCTGCGGGATCGTTTCGGCATGATCCATCATCTGGAATTTTATACCATAGAGGAATTACAGCAGATCATCATGCATTCCGCCCGGATCCTGGACGTGGAGATCGAACCGGCCGGAGCAAAGGAAATGGCCAGAAGAAGCCGCGGTACACCGAGACTGGCGAACCGGATCTTAAAACGTGTCCGTGACTTTGCACAGGTTAAATACGACGGGATCATTACCGAGGAGGTAGCCAGAACGGCATTGGATCTGATGGATGTCGATAAGATGGGACTGGACCATATCGACCGCAATATTCTGGTCACGATCATTGAGAAATTCGACGGAGGTCCCGTGGGTCTGGATACCCTGGCAGCTGCCATCGGTGAAGATGCCGGTACGATAGAGGATGTCTACGAACCCTATCTGATCAAGAACGGATTTCTGAACAGAACACCCAAAGGCCGTGTAGTCACAGATCTTACCTATCATCATCTGGGACTGAATTGATACGTGCAGCTTACGAAATTTTACTTGCCACCCTATACATTCTGATATATAATAAATCTTGTATTATATTTTTGCGTAAATGGCATATATTGTGTTTTTCAAAAGAGTGTTAAGAGGGGTGTGGAGATGTCACCTAAGACAGATACAGAAGTGATCATAGGCGGAAAAGTATTTACTTTAAGCGGCTATGAAAGTGAAGATTATATGCAGAAAATTGCTTCCTACATCAATGGAAAGATTACCGAATACGGGAAGCTGGACGGCTTTCGCAGACAACCTCTGGATAAGCAGAACATTCTGCTCCAGTTGAATATTGCAGATGATTATTTTAAAGCCAAGAAGCAGATCTCCATTCTGGAGGAAGAACTGCAGGGCAAGGAAAAAGAGCTTTATGATCTGAAGCATGAACTGATTTCAGCACAGATCAAACTGGAAAATGCAGAAAAGCAGGGGAAGGAACTGCAAAAGCAGTTAAATGAAGACGCCAAGAAGATTGTACGTCTGGAGACAGAATTAAAAGACAAATAAATTGATAGCTGTCCGTTTTCGGGCAGCTATTTGCTTATATGAATCGAATGCAATAGAGGAAATCTGAAATCTATGAAAGCAGCAAAAAAAGTAGAATTACTGGCACCTGCCGGAAATGCGGAAGCCTTTTACGGGGCTATCCATGCCGGTGCGGATGCTATATATCTGGGTGGCAGCCGTTTCGGGGCCAGAGCTTATGCGGAAAATTTTTCGGAAGAAGAACTGGTTGCCTGCATCCGGTATGCTCATCTTTTTCAGCGAAAAGTATATCTGACGGTAAACACACTGGTAAAAGAATCGGAATTTTCCGGACTGTATGAATATGTATTGCCCTATTACCGGGCCGGACTGGATGGGGTGATTGTCCAGGACATGGGAGTGTTTGCATATCTCAGAGAACATTTTCCCGGGATGGAACTCCATGGAAGCACTCAGATGACCATTACAGGGGAGTATGGGGCAGCTTTTCTGAAGGAACAGGGGGCCTGTCGTGTAGTTCCCGCCAGAGAGCTGAGCCTTGCGGAGATCCGCAGGATCAAGGAAGTCACTGGGCTTGAGATCGAATGCTTTATCCATGGAGCCATGTGTTATTGCTATTCCGGACAGTGCCTGTTCAGCAGTATTCTGGGGGGCAGAAGTGGCAACAGAGGACGTTGTGCCCAGCCTTGTCGCCTGCCCTATACCACTGGAAAACATCCGAAGGAATGTTATCCTTTAAGCCTGAAAGATATGTGTACCATTGAATATATTCCGGAGCTTCTGGAGGCAGGGATCGACTCCTTTAAGATCGAAGGCCGTATGAAGAAGCCGGAATATGCCGCCGGAGTTACGGCAATTTATCGCAAATATATTGACCGGTATTATGCGGATCCCAAAGCTCCTCAGAAGATTTCTGCGGCAGATATGCATACGCTTTCCTGCCTCTATATCCGCAGTGAGAGACAGGATGGTTATTATCACAAGCACAACGGCGGGGAGATGGTGACTCTGGACAGCCCGGCTTACAGCGGTAGTGATGAGACTTTGCTTCAGAATATCCGGAAGAAGCATCTGGAACACAGGCTGACCCTTCCGGTATCCATGCAGGCTGAATTTCTGACCGGGGAGACCGCAAAATTGTATTTGTGGACCGGAGAGAGTGCAGTCACCGTAGAAGGGAATGTGGTAGAAGAAGCTTCCCGACAGCCCATCACACAGGAAAATATAGCAAAACAGCTGGGGAAACTTGGCGACAGTCACTTCCATCTGGAGGACTCCATCGGAATCCGGGTAAGTGACAATGCTTTCTACCCGTTAAAAGCTATCAACGAGTTACGCCGAAAGGGACTTTCCCTGCTGGAAGAACAAGTGATCCTTGCAAACGGCTTCCTTTATGAGAGAACTTCCGAAAAAGCTCCGACACTGGCTGACGATGGTGATTTTCGGAAAAACGATAGTATAAAGTCTCAAAAATCCGATGAAAAATGGGCTGTCACGATACGGACCCCGGAACAATGGCAGGGCTTTTGCAGTTCATCCTTCTGGAAAGATCCGGTCAGAACCGCCGGACAACTCAGACTCTATCTGGATGCGGATTTCCTGTTACAGGATCCGTCCGCTGCGGAGAAGATTTTGAGAAGCCTTACTGAAAAAGAGATCCAATCTGTGATCGCTCTGCCGAAGATCCTGCGCCTGCGGGATGGGCAGTATCTTGAAAAATTACGGAAATTGCTGCTGGAAAATCTGGCATATGTAAATGGCTTTCAGGCAGCAAACATGGAACATATCGCGTTATTAAAACAATGGAATTTTACCGGAAAAGAAATCTATGGGGATCATAGTCTGTATCTCTGGAACCGGACCAGCCGGGATTTCTGGAAGGCATTCTTAGACGGCTATTGTCTGCCGTTGGAGCTGAATGCCGCAGAGCAAAGGGACATTCTGGATCCTGCGTTTCCTGCGGAAAAAGTAATATACGGCAGGATCCCTATGATGGTCACCGCCAACTGCGTGCAGAAGACCACTGACCGGTGTCAGCCGCAGGAGAATCCGAAGGCATTGGATCTGATCGACCGCTATCATAAAAGATTTCCGGTTCAGCGGAATTGTACCCACTGTTTTAATGTGATCTATAACAGTGTTCCGCTTTCCTTGCACGAGGAATTATGTAAATGGAGCGGCCTGGTGACCGGACGGCTGGATTTTACCACGGAAAATGAGACCGAGACTTTGGAAGTCCTGGAGTATTTTGCCGGTACCCGTAAGGAATTGCCCTATGGGGAATATACCACCGGTCATGAAAAACGTGGAGTAGAGTAGACAGAAAGGTTTTGGATCCATGCAGGAATATGTGATTGAATTATCCAAATATTTTATCGCCTTTTTTATGGTGTTATATACGGCAAGCTGTTTTTATACCTTTCGGTATCCGGTGGGAGAGAAGCATCGTGGAGTATTTATTATACAGGGTCTTTTGATGTTTCTGGTGCAGGTCCTCTGTTTTCTGAACCTGTCCCTTGTCAGCGGAGATTTTCAGTATTTGTTTTTCTTTGCATTTATACTGATCTTTCTGTTTGCTACGATCACGATGGTATCGCTGATCTACGAGAATATTAACAGGCTTTTGCTGAATAATATGTGTATGCTTCTGGGAATCGGTCTTTGCATCGTATCGAGATTATCTTTTGACAAGGCCATCCGGCAATATGTGATCGTACTGGTATCTCTGATCTTTTCCCTGCTGGTTCCGTATCTGCTGGGAAAGATCCACTTTTTTAAGAAGATCACCTGGCTGTATGCCACGTTGGGAATTGCGCTGCTCAGTACGGTGCTGATCCTGGGAGAGGTGACCCATGGTTCCAAGATTTCATTTTCCCTGGGAGGAATCACGTTCCAGCCTTCGGAATTCGTCAAGATCCTGTTCCTGTTCTTTCTGGCGGGAGCGTTGTGGGAAAATGTCTCCTTCCAGAGAGTCGTTCTGACGGCGATCATTGCGGGAGCCCATGTGGTGATCCTGGTAGTATCCAAGGACCTGGGAAGTGCTTTGATCTTTTTCGTGGGCTTTGTTTTTGTGGTTTTTGCTGCCACAAGAAATTATCTGTATCTTCTGGCAGGACTTGTCGGCGGAGGTGCGGCTTCTTATCTGGCTTATCAGCTGTTTGATCATGTACGGGTCAGAGTACTGGCCTGGTCATATTCATCTTCCAGTTGCCGGCAATGATCTTCTTTCTTGCCATAATCATACACCTCTTCTTTTCTTATATTGTGTTTCCCACAGGATGCATCTGTGCCTGCAGGCAGGTTCGAATACATTCCGTGGGAAAGCTTTATTATTTCTATTTATTTGTCGTCTGCTGCTGCCACGCCGGGAAGCTCTTTGCCTTCCAGGAACTCCAGGGAAGCACCGCCACCGGTAGAAATATGGCTCATCTTGTCAGCGAAACCAAGCTGGTTAACAGCTGCTGCAGAGTCACCACCACCGATAATGGTAGTTGCATCGGTCTCAGCCAGAGCCTTAGCTACAGCGATGGTACCTGCTGCCAGGGTAGGATTCTCGAATACGCCCATAGGTCCGTTCCATACAACGGTCTTAGCAGTCTTAACAGCCTCAGCATACAGAGCTGCGGTCTTGGGTCCGATATCGCATCCCTCTCTGTCTGCGGGCATGTTGGTAACATCATATACCTGAACCTCAACAGGAGCATCGATCGGGTTAGGGAAATCAGCGATGGTTACGGAATCAACAGGCAGTAACAGCTTCTTGCCCAGCTTCTCAGCCTTTTCCATCATTTCCTTACAGTAGTCGATCTTGGTATCATCTACCAGAGACTTACCGATTTCATATCCCTTTGCCTTTAAGAAGGTGTAAGCCATACCACCACCGATGATCAGGGTATCACACTTCTCTAACAGGTTGGAGATAACGTTCAGCTTGTCTGCAACCTTTGCACCGCCCAGAATAGCTACGAAAGGTCTTACGGGATCTTCTACAGCCTTACCTAAGAAGTTGATCTCCTTCTCCATCAGGTAACCTACTACGTTCTGACCACCCTTAGCGGTGATGAACTTGGTAACGCCTGCTACGGAAGCATGTGCTCTGTGAGAAGAGCCGAATGCATCACATACATACAGATCAGCCAGGTCAGCCAGTTCTTTGCTGAATTTCTCACCGTTCTTGGTCTCTTCTGCGCCACGGAAACGGGTATTCTGAAGCAGAACAACGTCGCCTTCCTTCATGTTCTCAACAGCCTTGGTAGCTGCTTCGCCGGTTACATTGTAGTCAGCTACGAAAGTAACCTCTTTGCCCAGCTTCTCGGACAGTCTCTTGGCAACAGGTGCCAGAGATTCGCCTTCGTTGGGGCCATTCTTTACCTTACCCAGATGAGAGCAAAGAATTACCTTGCCGCCATCATTGATCAGCTTCTTGATGGTAGGCAGAGCTGCAACGATACGGGTATCGTCAGTGATCTCACCGTTCTTTAAGGGAACGTTAAAGTCGCATCTTACCAGGACTCTCTTTCCCTTTGCGTTAATGTCATCTACAGATTTCTTATTTAATCCCATGGTATTAACCTCCAATTATTTTAGTATCTAAAAAGGGCCCGGTCCTTGTAAGACCGGACCCTGATAGGTCTTTACGCGTTAACGCCTGTCGGCTTATGCTAACTCGCTGAAGTACTTGATGGTACGAACCATCTGAGAGGTGTAGCTGTTCTCGTTATCATACCAGGATACAACCTGTACCTGAGTATTGCCATCTTCCATAGGAGCAACCATGGTCTGAGTTGCATCGAAGATGGAACCGTAGGTGCTGCCTACGATATCGGAAGATACGATCTCATCGGTGTTGTAACCGAAGGACTCGGTAGAAGCAGCCTTCATTGCTGCGTTGATCTCTTCCTTGGTTACAGCGCCCTTAACTACTGCTACCAGAATGGTGGTAGAACCGGTAGGGGTCGGAACACGCTGAGCGGAGCCGATCAGCTTGCCGTTCAGTTCGGGAATTACCAGGCCGATTGCCTTAGCTGCACCGGTAGAGTTGGGAACGATGTTGCAAGCGCCTGCACGGCTTCTTCTCAGATCGCCCTTTCTCTGAGGTCCGTCAAGGATCATCTGGTCACCGGTATAAGCGTGAACAGTGGTCATGATACCGCTCATGATAGGTCTGCAATCGTTCAGAGCCTTAGCCATAGGTGCTAAGCAGTTGGTGGTGCAGGAAGCTGCGGAGATAACGGTATCTTCGGGCTTCAGGGTCTTGTGGTTAACATTGTATACGATGGTAGGAAGGTCGTTACCTGCGGGAGCAGAAATAACAACTTTACGAGCACCGGCAGTGATATGTGCGGAAGCCTTCTCCTTAGAGGTGTAGAATCCGGTACACTCCAGAACTACATCAACCTTTAATTCACCCCAAGGAAGCTTGCTTGCGTCAGCCTCTTTGTAGATGGTGATGGTCTTGCCGTTAACGGTGATGCTGTCCTCGCCAGCCTCAACGGTGCTTGCATACTTGTAAACACCCTGAGAAGAATCATACTTCAACAGATGTGCCAGCATCTTAGGGCTGGTTAAATCGTTGATTGCTACTACTTCATATCCTTCTGCATCGAACATCTGTCTGAATGCAAGACGACCAATACGGCCAAAACCATTAATTGCTACTCTTACTGCCATTTTAGTTTCCTCCTAAAATTTTAATTTTATATCTTTTGGCTTTCCGTTATTCACAGATTGTCAAAATTTTATCAGCAAAGACATTTTACCTAATTCCTGATTATAATTCAAGATGTAAATGAAAAATATTTGTGATTTTGTGGTAAATTTTACAGTTTGTTTAGAAATGCTATGGTTTTTCCCTTCATTTTTGCTATAATAGGTTCGTATTATGATAACCAGAAAGGATGAAAAATATGTCTATCAAAGCAGATTGTCATCTTCACTCTTCTTTTTCGGGAGATTCCCAGGCTCCCATGCCGGAGATGATCGATAAAGGGATCTCTCTGGGACTGGAAACCATGTGTTTCACCGAGCACAACGATTTTGATTATCCACGCACTGAGGAAGGTCCCGGCAGCATCTTTTTGCTGAATACAGATTCTTATTTGTATGACATCCTCCGCTGCCGCGCCAAATACGAAGGGAAAATGCGGGTTCTCTTCGGTGTGGAATTAGGCTTGCAGCCTCATCTGGCCGACCGAGACGAAGATTTTACTTCCGCCTATGATTTTGATTTCGTCATTGGCTCTACCCACCTGTGCCGGGGAATGGATCCCTATTACCCCGAATATTTTGAGAAGTTTTCCTCCGAGGAGGAAGCCATCCGTGCTTATTTTGCAGAGACGCTGGAAAATCTGAAATGCCATGACGATTATGACGTCTTGGGGCACTTGGATTATATCGTCCGTGTGGCGCCGAACAAAGATAAAAATTATTCCTATGGCAAATATAAAGATGCCATCGATCCGATTCTGGAACTGTTGGTTCACAGCGGCAAAGGTCTGGAGTTAAACACCGGAAGCTTCCGCTACGGTCTCAGGCAGCCTCATCCCTGTACCGATATTCTGCGTCGCTATCACGAACTGGGCGGCGAGATCATTACTGTTGGCAGTGATGCCCACAAAGCACAGGATGTAGGATCCTATCTGGATCTGGCCTCCGAGATTCTGCAGCTGTGCGGTTTCAAATATTATACGATCTATGAAAAACGCAGCCCAGAATACCACAAGCTGTAATTTTCTTTATTCCCTATCCTCCAAGCTGAATGTGTTCCTTCATCAGCTCGCGAAGCAACGCATCC
>ENA-UEYI01002247-UEYI01002247.1-human-gut-metagenome-genome-assembly--contig:-NODE-2247-length-13790-cov-6.282214_pt1 | contig 13790 bp, 10 predicted proteins | sample MGYA00242900_ERZ507916 | MGnify/ENA primary metagenome ERZ507916 (study PRJEB26167, sample SAMN06115521) | human gut metagenome | host: Homo sapiens | place: China:Chongqing | collected 2015-09-02...
ACGCCGCACGAGAATACGCCCACATACAGCAGCGGCAGCGCGCACGAGAGCAGAGCGGCGGCATCCACATGCTCGAAAAACGGGATGCAGACGGCCGACCACAGCCCCGCGAACAGAAACTGTACGCAGCTGAGCTTCACCCCGTCGCACCCGCTGCCGAAGTGGTCGATGACCAGGATGTGCACGGCAAAGCACACCGCGCACACGAGCACGAGCAGGTCGCCCGCGGCGAGCCGGAAGCTGCCCTTGATGCACAGCAGGTACAGAGACACGACCGACAGCGCGACCGCGACCCACACCGGCAGGCTGACCTTGCGTTTCAAAAACAGGCCGAACACCGGCACGAGCACCACGTACAGCGCCGTGAGAAAGCCCGCCTTTCCGGCATCCGTCCCGGCGGCGATGCCGGCCTGCTGGAAGTTCGAGGCGATGGCCAGCGCCGTGCCGCAGCAAAAGCCGCCGAGCCAGAGCTGTTTGCGTCCGGCGCGTTTTTCCGCCTCCGTGGGCTGCGGGCGGTCCTTGCGCGTGGCATTCAGCACTGCGATGAGCACCAGCAGCGCGAGCACGGCAATGAAATAGCGCACGGCGTTGAACGTGAACGTGCCGATCGTGTCGGCGCAGACGTCCTGCGCGACGAAGGCAGTGCCCCAGATGAGCGCGGCCAGGATCGGGAAAACGACTTGACGGATCTGATTGTGTTTCATAGCGGGAACCCCTTGGCAATGTCGGCGGCAAATACAAAAGCAGTCAGACTCTCCTCGCCTGACTGCCGGTAGGTGCGCACCCGTGCCCATAGCATAGTACAGGCGCGGGCGCTTGTCAATCGGTTCTTTGCTGTAAATCGCGAAATTTCTTTACGCCTTGTGCGCGCGGCCGCCGCTGTGCATGGCGGCGTGCTCCTTGGCGATCTCGGCATAGAGTGCAGGGGCCGTCCAGGCGGCGTTCGTGTCCGTCAGCATGGCCTTGAGCGCGACGGGTGGGATGTGTGCGGCGCGCCATCCCTGCAGCATCCCCTCGAGCATGCCGGGGCGAAAGTGCGCCATGACGAGCATCTCCCCCGGGAGCGGGGCGGCGGGGACATCGGCTGCGCGCGGCAGCACGCCGGCCAGCGCGCCGACCGGCTGGCCGAAATCGGCCGGATCGACCGCTTGCACCCGGATGCCGAGCCGCAGGCACACGACCTGCATTCTGCCGAGCTTTTGGGGGGCGATTTGATAGGCGAGTAGGGTGGGGGTCATATCAGAGCACCTGCTTCCAGATCAGAATGAGATACGCCACGGCCGCGCACTGCAGGCACAGCAGCGCGGGAAAGCCGAAGCGAAATTCCTTGTGTTTTGTCTTGTGGTGGAACACGCGCATACCCAGCGTGCCGCCGAGTGCCCCACCGAGCGCGGCGAGGGCAAAGAGCGTGCCCTCCGCGATGCGCCACTTACCGGCGCGGGCCTTTGCCTTGTCGATGCCCATGGCGGCAAAGGCGAGAATGTTGATGGCGGCGAGGTAGACGAAGAGATACTTCATCGGCGGCCGCCTTTCGCGCCGGATCTTCCGGACCTGCCGCCGGACTTTCCGGAGGCGGCGGGCTTGCCGACCCTGCCGGACTTTCCGGCCTTTCCGGGTTTGGCGTTTTGCGCGCTGCGGGCGGCTGCGGGCTTTTTTCCGCCGCCGTAGACCTTACCGTATTTGCGCTGGGGCGGCTGGGGTTCGGCGGGCTTGGCGGGTCTGCGCCGGTCGGTCATCGGGCGGACAAGGCAGTCTTTGCCGAAGCCGATCAGATCCTCGCGCCCGGCCTCGTGCAGCGCCTGAATGACGAGCCGGCGCTTGTCCGGCCGGCGCCACTGCAGCAGCGCGCGCTGCATGTCCTTTTCGTGCGGCGTTTTGGCGACGTAGACGGGCTGCATCGTGCGCGGGTCAATGCCGGTGTGGTACATGCACGTGCTGATCGTGCCGGGGGTGGGGTAAAAATCCTGCACCTGCTCTGGCTGGCGGCCGCGGCGGTTGAGATACTCCGCGAGGGCCACGGCGTCCGAAAGCGTGCTGCCGGGGTGCGAGCTCATGAGGTACGGCACGACGTACTGTTCCTTATCATACTTGTGGTTGAGCTGGCGGTATTCGTCCATGAAGCGCTCGTACGTGCCGATGTGGGGCTTGCCCATATAGTCGAGCACGGTGTCGATGCAGTGCTCGGGCGCGACCTTGAGCTGACCGGAGATGTGGTAGCGCACGAGCTCGCGGAAGAACGCGTCGTTATCGTCGCAGAGCATGTAGTCATAGCGGATGCCGCTGCGCACGAACACCTTCTTCACGCCGGGGATCTGGCGCAGCTTGCGCAGCAGGGCGAGGTAGTCCGAGTGGTCGGCGTCGATATTCGGGCACGGCGTCGGCGCGAGGCATAGCCGGTTCGGGCACATACCGCGCTCGAGCTGCTGACGGCACGACGGGTGGCGGAAGTTTGCCGACGGGCCGCCGACGTCCGATACGTAGCCCTTCCAGAGCGGGTGGTGCGTCATGGCCTCGACCTCGCGGATGACGCTCGCGTGGCTGCGGCTCGTGATCATGCGCCCCTGATGGAACGCCAGCGCGCAGAAATTGCACCCGCCGAAGCAGCCGCGGTTGTGGATGACGCTAAAGCGCACCTCCTCGATCGCGGGCACGCCGCCGAGCGGCTCGTACATGGGGTGCCACTCGCGGGTATAGGGCAGCCCGGCCACGCGGTCGAGCTCTTTGGTGTCGAGCGGCATGGCGGGCGGGTTGATGATCAGATAGCGCCCCTCGCACGGCTGGATCATGGCGCGGCCGCGCACGGGGTCGTGCTCGGCGTATTCGGTGCGCGTGGCCTCGGCATAGAGGCGCTTATCATCGCGCACGTCCTCGAACGACGGGAGCGTGATATGGTCAAATTTGCACACGGAGGGGTCACGCGTGATGTAGCCCGTGCCGGGGATGTCCGTCATCGTGCGCACGGACTGCTTTTTCTTCAGCCGGTGAGCGATCTCGATCGTTGCGGCCTCGCCCATGCCGTAGACCAGCAGGTCGGCCGGGGCGTCGAAGAGGATGGCGCGGCGGACGGAATCGTCCCAGTAATCGTAGTGCGCGAAGCGGCGCAGGCTCGCCTCGAGCGAGCCGAGGATGATCGGCATATCGGGGCCGAAGGCCTCGCGTGCGCGGTTGCAGTAGACGATGGCCGCGCGGTCGGGCCGGCAGCCGGTGCGCTTGCCGGGGGAGTAAAAATCCTCGCTGCGGCGGCGCTTGGCCGCCGTGTAGTGCGCGACCATGGAGTCGAGATTGCCCGCGCCGATGAACACGCCCAGCCGCGGCCGGCCCATGGCGCGGAAAGCCTCCGCGTCGTGCCAGTCCGGCTGCGCGAGCACGGCCACGCGCAGGCCCTCGGCCTCGAGCACGCGGCTGATGACTGCCGTGCCGAAGCTCGGGTGGTCGACATACGCATCGCCGCCGACGACGAGCGCATCGTACCACCACCAGCCGCGCTCGTGCATCTCCTCGGCGGAGACGGGCAGAAAATCACACCGTTCCATGCGTCACCGTCCTGTGGATGAGCCGGCCCATGAGCAGCAGATGCGCGCGCACGCCGGGGTCGCGCCCGATCTGCACGAAACCGCTGCGCTGATAGAACGTAATGGCGCGGGCGTTGTTTTCCGACACGTGCAGGCGCACGGCCGTGCGGTCGTGATTCTCATAAAACCAGAACGCATAGCCCAGCAGCTGGATGGCCCAGCCGCGGCCGCGGTACTCCGGCAGCATATACAGCAGACTGATCCAGCCGCAGCCGGCCTGCTCGTCGCGCCCGGGATCGAGCTCGACCAGACCGACCACGCGGTCCCCGCTCAGGACGCGCACGACGGAGCCGGGGTGCTCCTGCGCGTGCCGGGCGGCGCTGCGGGCATAGAGCTCGGGCACGAAGCCCTCGTCCGTTTCGTGCACATTGCGCCAGGCGTCCCGGTAGCACTGGAGGTAAAACGCCTCGTCGCGCGGGAAGCGCAGCGGCTCATAGCGCAGGTTCTCCGCGCCGCTGCCGCTGCCGCGCCACCAGGTCTGGCGGCCGAACGTGCTCAGCGCGGGCGGGAGGTGGCGGTTGTCGTTATAATACTCCACGGTCGTGCGCTCGCCGTCGACGAGCAGCAGGCTCACGGATGTGTTGTCGCCATAGGGCAGGGTGGCCATCTCGCTGTTCGGGATGCCCAGCACGGTGCATAGATAGGCGCGGATAGCCATGCCGTGACTCACGAGGGCGATCGTCTGCCCATCGTGCCGCGCGGCAAGGTCCTCAATGGCGCGGGCCATGCGCTTTTGCACCGCACGGATCGGCTCGCAGCCGGGCACGGACCAGCGGTCCGGATCCGTGTTGAAATAGCGCATCTGCTCCGGAAAGTCGTGCTCCACGTCGCCCCAGGCGCGGCCCTCCCACACGCCCATGCAGATCTCCGTCAGGCGCGGCGTGGCCACGGCCGGAATGTCGTGATAGCGCGTGATCGCCTCGGCCGTCGCGCGTGCGCGCGACAGATCGCTGCAGTAGAGCGCGTCAATGTGCTCGCGGCGGAACCGCTGCGCGAGCGCATCGATCTGCTGCAGGCCGAGCGGGGTGATGCTCCCGTCCCAGTGTCCCTGGATGCGGCGGTAGAGGTTGCCCTCCGCTTCCGCGTGCCGGATCAGATAAATTTTCGTCATTGCGGGCCTCCAAAACTTGACCATAATGGAATCATACAGTATAATAATCTGAATCCGCGCTTTTGTTCCGCGCGGGAATGTGTCAGCACCTGTACGAGCGCATTATACCGTGTTTTTGCAGCGCGCACAAGTGCTTTGGAGGGCAAAGTGAAAGTAATCCACCTCATCAGCGGGGGCGACACCGGCGGCGCCCGGACGCATGTCTACTCCCTGCTGAAATATCTCGGTCAGATCATCGACGTGCAGCTCGTGTGCTTCCGCGGCGGTGATTTTGCCGACGGCGCGGCCGCGCTCGGCATCCCGACGATGGTGCTCGACGGAGGCTTTCTGCCGAACCTCGCCGCGCTCAAAAAGCTGATCCGCGCGGGGGAGTACGACCTCGTGCACTGCCACGGCTCCATGGCCAACGTCATGGGCGCCATGCTCAAGGCGAGCGTGCACGTGCCGGTCATCAGCACCGTGCACAGCGACTACCGGCTCGACTATCTCGGCCGGCCGTTCGCCCGCGCCGTCTACGGCACGCTCAATATCTGGGCCCTGCACCGGCTCGATTACCGCGTGTGCGTGTCCGACCCCATCCGCCAGCGGCTCATCGACCGCGGCTTTGAGCCGAACCGGCTCTTTTCCATTTATAACGGGCTCGACTTTTCCCACGTCGTGCCCAAGACCGACCGCGCGGCGTATTTCGCGCAGTTCGGGTATACGGTTCACGAGGGCGACGTCATCGCGGGCATTGCCGCCCGGCTCGACCCCGTCAAGGACATCCCGACGCTCATCCGCGCCGTGGCTCTGGCAAAAAAGGCCTGCCCGCAGCTGCGTCTCGCCATCGCGGGCGACGGCAAGGAGCGCAAAAAGCTCGAGGCGCTCACAAAAGAGCTGGGGCTGGCCGACAGCGTGTTCTTCCTCGGCTGGGTCAACGACCTGGACAGCTTTTACGGCGCGCTCGACATCAATACGCTCTCGTCCCTGTCGGAGGCGTTTCCCTATGCGCTGCCCGAGGGCGCGCGCGCGCATCTGGCCACCGTCGCCTCGAACGTCGGCGGCGTGCCGGCTATCATCGAGCACGGTGTGACCGGCCTGCTCATCGAGCCCGGCGACGTGCGCATGCTCGCTGCCTACCTCGCGCGCTACGCGCTCGACGAAAACTACCGCCATGAGATGGGCGAGGCGCTCTACCGGCGCGGCAAGGCTGACTTCTCCGAGGAGGCCACCGGCCTGCGCCAGCTGGAGATCTACAACGCCGTCTTCCGCATGGAGCGCAACCGGCGCGACGGTGTGCGCGACGGCGTGCTCATCTGCGGGGCCTACGGCTTCGGTAACGCGGGCGACGACGCCATTTTGCAGGCCATCATCGGCGAGATGCGCCGCATCGACGCGCACATGCCCGTGACCGTGATCTCCCGCCGGCCGAAGGATACGCGCAGCGCCTACGGCGTCAACGCGTGCAACCGGTTTCATTATCTGGCCATCCGGCGCGTGCTGCGCCGGAGCCAGCTGTTCATCAGCGGCGGCGGCAGCCTGATGCAGGACGTCACGAGCCGCCTGAGCCTGTGGTATTATCTCAGCACGATCCGCCTGGCGCACCGCTGCGGCTGCAAGGTGCAGATGTACGGCTGCGGCATCGGCCCGATCGTGTATGAGCGCGACCGGCAGCTCGCCGCGCGCATCATCAACGGCTGTGTGGACAAGATCACCCTCCGCGAGCCGGACAGCCGCGAGACGCTCTCGGACTTCGGCGTCACGGAGCCGGAAGTGATCCTCGCGTCCGACCCCGCGCTCACGCTGCAGGCCGCCGAGCGCGGCCGCATCGACCGCATCCTGCGCGAGCACGATATGGACCCGGACGGCAAATATATCGGCTTCGTACTGCGCAAGTGGCCCGGCATTGAGGAAAAGGCCACCGTGTTCGCCGCCGGCGCCGTGTACGCCTACCTGAAATACGGCCTGACGCCGGTGTTCCTCAGCATCAATTTCCGCACCGACGGCGAGGCCAGCCAGCTCGTCACGGAGCACCTGAGCATCCCGTTTCATGTGCTCGGCGAGCAGATGTCCACGGGCGAGGTGATCGGCGTGCTCTCGCGCATGACGGCTGTCGTGTCCATGCGATTGCACGGGCTGATCTTTGCCGCCGGGCAGGGCGTGCCGCTCATCGGCGTTGCCTACGACCCGAAGGTCACGGCATTTCTCGACTATGTCGAGCAGACAAACTATATGCAGTTCGAGGCAGTCAACGAAGAGGACCTGTCCGATCAGATTGATGCGGCTGTCGCGCTTGCCGGCAGAGGCGAGGAGCTGCGCCGCCGCACCGAGCTGCTCAACCGGCAGGAGGACAACAACCGCGCCACAGCCGCCCGGCTGCTGGGGAAGGAGTAAACGAGCATATGATCCGCAGCGCTGTTCTGGTTTCCGGCAAGGGAACAAAATTGCAAAGTTTGCTGGACTCCGTGTTCTTCGGTGAGATCCCGGAGCTGCAGCTCGTCGCCGTCATCTCGTCCGACGCCAACGCCTACGCGCTCAAGCGCGCGCGCAACGCCGGCATCGAGACCGTCGTCGTCGAGCCGGCCATGTTCCCGAACGATACGTCGTACGACATGGCCATCCGCAACAAGCTCAAGGATATGGACATCGAGCTGGTCATCAACGCGGGGTTTTACCCCGGCGTCGGCCGCGAGACGGCGAAGAGCTTTCGCAACAAGGTCATTGCGGTGCAGCCGTCGCTCGTCCCGGCGTTCGAGACGCTGCGCGGCGACGCGGTGCATGAGGCGGTGCTCGCCCGCGGCCTGAAGGTTACGGGGGCGACGGCGTACCTCGTGGACGAGACCGGCGGCGTCGGCCCGGTGCTGCTGCAAAAGGCTGTGCCCGTGCTTGAGGACGATGATGTCACGACGCTCAAGCGCCGCGTGCTCACCGATGCGGAGTGGAAGCTTCTGCCCGAGGCGGTCAAGCGCTTTTGCGCCGGGAAGATCCGGCTGCACGGCGGCCGCGCCCAGCTGCTCGAGTGAACATGAGATAAAAAAATCAGCCCCGAACCAACACGGTTCGGGGCTGTATTGCTTTTATCTTCAGCCGGCCATGAGGTGCACGCGGATGATGCCGTCGGCCGCCTTGAGCGCCGCCATGAACGCCTCCATCGTCGTCTGCATGTTCTCGGTCGCGGCCGTGATCGTCACCGGGGCGACGCCGCTCGTCGGGATGCTCTGGTTGATGGTGAGTATATTTGCACCGTTTTCGGCAAAAATAGCGAGGACGGACGACAGCACGCCCTGCCGGTCGAGCAGCTCGAGGTTGAACGTCACCAGATGGCCGCGCGACATGTCCTGAAACGGGGACACGAAGTCCTTGTATTTATAAAACGCGCTGCGGCTGATGTCCACGCGCGCCACGGCGTCCGCCACCGTGCGCACCTGGCCGGTCTCGAGCAGTTCCTTGGCCTCGATCACCTTGGCGAAGATCTCGGGCAGGACGCTCGCCTCCACGAGATAGTATTTCGGTTTGCTGCCTGCTGCCATGGGCGGGGCCTCCTTTGTGCGTGTACTGCGGGCAAATGTTTGCCCGCACAATACAGTGTAACACATCTCTGGCGGCAGTGCAAGGATTATTCGGAAGGAGCCGATGAATTTTGGGTGGATTTCTCGCGTGCATCCTCGCCGGGGCGGCGATGAGCATTCAGGGCGTGATGAACACGCGCCTGAGCGAGCACATCGGCACGATGGAGACCAACGCCTTCGTGCAGTGCGTGGCGGCGGTGCTGTCGCTGCTGGTGCTGGTGTTCTGGCGCACGGGCAGCTTTGCCGCGCTGGGCGCCGCGCCGAAATACTGCTGGTTCGGCGGTGTGCTGGCGCTGGCCATCACGGTCACGGTCATGCTCGGCATGGGCAGGCTCGGCCCGACGCTCGCCGTGGCGACGATCCTCATCGCGCAGCTTTCTGCGGCCGCGGCCATCGACGCCTTCGGCATCATGGGCACGGAAAAGCTCGCCTTCGGCTGGAGCAAGTGGGCGGGACTCGCGCTGATGACGGGCGGCGTGCTGCTCTTTAAAATGAAATGAGACGGTGAGACGGGCCAACGAGACCCACTGCGTTGGGCTCTCGTTGAAAGAGCTGCAGCTCGCTGCAGCGCACGCAGGATGCACCAGAGCCGCATCCTGCGCACGTTTGCGAGCCGAGCGGTATTTTTTCCGCCGCACATGTCGCCGGAGAAAATGATTGGAATTTCTTTGCGCCTGCGGGCGCAAACTCTGCGAGGCTTTTTACAGATCAAACAGATCAAAATGAGGCGGCGAGCAGAGCTCGCCGCCTCATTTTTTGCTTTTCTTACAGGCCGATGCTCGCAAGGAAGTCCGCGATGCCGGAGGACTTGATGAATGCGAAGACTGACGCGAAGTCGTAGTGTTCATACGCCGCATCCCAGATGCGGTCGGGGCTGCCGCCGGTCGCAAGGCCGACGCCGAGCACGATCTCGCCGACGATCAGGACGCACAGCGCGATGATGAGAATGGTTTTCCAGGCTTTTTTCATGCGGCGATCTCCTTTCTGCACCAGCGCTTGCCCGTGCGCGCGAGCAGCCGGACCCAGCCGATGACCACGCGGATGAACAGCCAGATGGCCAGCCACACCACGACGAGCGCGATGGCGATCACGGCGGCGCCGCCGCCGAGCAGGATGAGCATATCCGCTACCATGGGCAGACCGATGAAGGCCGTCGCGATCAGGCCCACACCGCCAGCGCCGCACGCGACGCCGATGGCCAGCACGGCCAGATCCAGCACCAGCAGCACGGCCAGCACCGGCACGCCGATGATGATCGCGCCGAGCGTGTAGAGAATCGCCAGAAAGACGTTCGTCTTGTAGGCTGGCTCGTCGTAATAGGCTTCGTCATAATACCCTTCCTCGCCGTCGGTGGCGTAGTTCGGGTCGTCATTGTAGCCGTCATCCGCGGGCTGCTCGTCGTAGTAGCCGTCATCCGCGGGCTGCTCGTCGTAGTAGCCGTCATCCGCGGGCTGCTCATCATAGTAGCCTTCCTCGGGCTGCTCGTCAAACGAGAACTGACCGTCGAGCACGGGCGCTTCGTCCGTTTCGGGCTCGTCGGGGCCCTCCGGCGGCTCCGGGAACGTGAACGACGACGCGGGCTTTTGCGCCGCGGCCGCGGTCATCGGGCGGTACTGCTCGGCACGCGGGCGCGGCTGCGGCGCGCGCCTGGGCTGCACCTGCTCGGGCGCGACCACGGGCGCGGCGGCCGGCGTGATCTTGCCGCTGTCGGCGTAGCGAATGAGGGCGACGGCCACCTTCGTCGGGTTGCCGATCTCCTGAATGAGGCGCTCCTCATCGGGCGCGTTGTCAAACATGTTCTCCATCTGCGCGATGAGCGCCTGACGGGTATTGTCGTCGGTGATCAGGCCGAGCAGGCTGCTGATCTCCGCCATGTAACTCTGTCTGTTAATAGATGGTCACCTCCAAGGGGTTCGATTGCATCTTGAAATAGCATCTCTAATTTACATATTATATTGCACGAATGGTGCGCGGTCAAGCCCGAAATGCACTTTTCGGCCACCATCCAGCCCTTGACAGGCGGCCGGCGGCGGGGTATCCTGTGGAAAAAGGACCGGTTTTCCGAAAAGCCGGAAAGGAGTGGAACGCATGGAACAAGAGCGCCCCTACACCGAAGCAGAACCTGAAACGGCGGCCGGGACCGCCGAAACCGTGACCGAAACCGCCGAAACTGCGGCCGAGGCGGCCGCGCCGAAAAAGCCGCGCGAGCCGTTTTTCCGCCGCCAGCGCCGCGAGCTTTCCGACGCCTGGCGCGAGATCTACTGCAACAGCCGTGCGCGGCGCATCCGCACGTGGCAGATCGCGGTGTTCGCACTGCTGATCGTCGAGGTGACCGTCATGGCCATCGCGCTCAACCCGGTCTACTGGATCGGTACCGGCCTGCTCATGTTCTGGTGCGTGGGGCAGCTGTTTGACCGCCGGCCGGCGCGGCACTCCGTCGCCGCGGTCGTGCTGTATTTTCTCATCGCCGTCATGATCGGTGTTTTTGCGGTGCAGGAGCTGCTTGGTGCTTGACAAGCGGCGGCGGATTCTATACACTATATAAGTTACCCCATACATTATGAAATACGCCCGCGCGATCACCCCGCGCGGCATACAGAGGAGTGTTGCGCTTATGGCCAAAGAAAAGAAGGTCGAGCAGATCACCGATATGGAAGTCGACTTCGCCCAGTGGTTCACCGACGTGTGCACCAAGGCGGAGCTCGTGGATTATTCCGATGTCAAGGGCCTGTTCATCCTGCGCCCGTATGGCTACGCCATCTGGGAGAACATCCAGAAGGTACTCGACGGCAAGTTCAAGGCGACCGGACACCAGAACGTGTCCATGCCGATGCTGATCCCCGAGAGCCTGCTGCAGAAGGAGAAGGACCACGTTGAGGGCTTCGCGCCCGAGTGCGCGTGGGTCACGATGGGCGGCAGCGAGGAGCTGCCGGAGCGCCTGTGCGTGCGCCCGACGTCCGAGACGCTCTTCTGCCAGCACTGGAGCCACATCGTGCACAGCTGGCGCGACCTGCCGTGCCTGTACAACCAGTGGTGCAGCGTCATGCGCTGGGAGAAGACTACCCGTCCGTTCCTGCGCGGGCGTGAGTTCCTCTGGCAGGAGGGCCACACCCTGCACGCCACCGAGGCCGAGGCCCGCAAGGAGACGCTGCAGATGCTCGAAATTTATGCCGATACCTGCGAGCAGGAGCTGGCCATGCCCGTTATCCGCGGCAACAAGACCGACAAGGAGAAGTTCGCCGGCGCTGTGAACACCTATACGATCGAGTGCATGATGCACGACCACAAGGCGCTCCAGTCCGGCACGAGCCACTACTTCGGCGACGGGTTCGCCCGCGCGTTCGACATCACCTACACCGACAAGAACAACCAGCAGGCCTATCCGCACCAGACCTCGTGGGGTATGTCCACGCGGATCATCGGCGGCCTGATCATGACCCACGGCGATAACAGCGGCCTCGTCCTGCCGCCGCACATCGCGCCGATCCAGGTGATCGTGCTGCCGATCGCGGCGCACAAGCCCGGCGTGACCGAGAAGGCCGAGGAGCTTGTCGCGCGCCTGAAGGCCGCCGGCCTGCGCGCGCAGGGCGACTTCAGCGACAACAGCCCCGGCTGGAAGTTTGCCAACTGGGAGATGAAGGGCGTGCCGCTGCGCGTCGAGATCGGCCCGAAGGACATCGAGGCCGGCCACTGCGTCGCCGTTCGCCGCGACAACGGCGAGAAGGTCACCGTCGCGCTCGACGAGCTCGAGGCGCGCATCCCCGAGCTGCTCGAGGCCGTGCAGCAGGGCCTGTTCGACAAGGCCAAGCGCAACCTCGACGAGCACACCTACGCGGCGCACTCGCTGGCCGAGGCCAAGGAGCTGCAGGAGAAAAACGGCGGCTTCATCAAGACCATGTGGTGCGGCGACCTCGCCTGCGAGCTCGAGATGAAGGACAAGGCCGGTATGTCCAGCCGCTGCATCCCGTTCGAGCAGGAGCACCTGGACGATGTCTGCCCCGTGTGCGGCAAACCCGCCAAGTGCATGATCTACTGGGGCGTGGCGTACTGAGCCGAGCCCGAAACGCAAAAATCAACCGCCCGCTGCGATCGCAGCGGGCGGTTTTGTTTATTCGTTTTCGATATAAAAGATCTTGTGCAGCGTCTGCACCGGGAGCTTCACGATGCTGCGGTCATAGGTCACGAGGCCGTTGAGCTCATGCTCCACGTCGCTCAGCTGCGTGTACACTGCGGCGCTGAGCCCCCGCGCGATGGCGGGACGGATCTGCTCGTCATAGAGCGCCTGGAGCGCATACTCGAGCGAGAGCGGGGCGTCGCACGTCTTGTAGCCGACGCTTTTGCCGCCGACGGCATGGCCCTCGACGCGGTGGATATAGCCGCCGAACTCCGACAGCAGCGTGGCGCGGCCGAGCTTATCGGGCTGGAACCTGTACTTCTGGAAATACACGTGCAGACTGCGCACATCGCCGAAGCCCTGGTCGTGCCAGCCGCTGGCCGGGTCGATCGTGCGGGTCTTGTCCACGGACTGGATGACCTGCACGGCCGTCTGGCAGTCAAACTGGCCCCAGCCCTCGTTGAACGGCACCCACACGGCGATGCACGGGTGGTTGTAGAGCGTGGTGACCATGTCGCGCAGCTCGTTCAAAAACGCTTTGCGCGCCGTCACGTTCGTGCGGCCGAAGAGGGGATACCAGCTGTCGTCGAGGTGCCAGCCCGTCACGAGCGGGGTGGAGACGATGAGCGGGTCGTAGCGTTTGCCGCCGCAGGGCATATCCTGCCAGACGAGCATACCGAGCCTGTCGCAATGGTAGTACCATCGCAGCGGCTCGACCTTGATATGCTTGCGCAGCATATTGAAGCCCATCGCCTTGGCGGTGCTGATATCGTAGATAAGCGCCTCATCCGTCGGTGCGGTATAGAGTCCGTCAGGCCAATAGCCCTGATCGAGCAGACCGTTCTGGAAGTACGGCTCGTTATTCAGAAACAGGCGCGGCTCTCCGTTTTTATCCTTTGCGACGGCTATCTTGCGCATGGCAAAATAGCTGAACACCTCGTCCTCGCCGCAGCTTACGCTGAAGCCGTAGAGCTTCGGGTTCTCCGGGCACCAAGGTTCAAAGCCCGGCACGGGAATCTCCGCTGGGAGCGGATAGTCCTGCCCGTCAAAATGCGCGTATGCCTGCTCGTCTCCCCTGACGTCGGCCTCGACCGTGACCGTTGCCTTGTCAATATCCGGGGTGATGCGCAGCGAGCGCACATACGTCTCCGGTACGGCCTCGAGCCACACCGTCTGCCATATACCGCTCTGCGGAGTGTACCATATTCCGCCGCGCTTCGAGCTCTGCTTGCCGCGGGACTGAAAGCTTCTGTCGGTATCATCGGTCACTCTGACGGTGATCTGGGCATAGCCGTCCTCAACAGCGTCGGTGATATCCGCCTCGAAGGGCAGATAGCCGCCGGTGTGCCGCACGACCTGCGCGGAGTTCACCCACACCGCCGCGCACTGATCCACCGCGCCGAAGTGCAGCAGCAGACGCTTACCGGAAAACTCCGCCGGTATCT
>ENA-UEYI01002252-UEYI01002252.1-human-gut-metagenome-genome-assembly--contig:-NODE-2252-length-13776-cov-5.611139_pt1 | contig 13776 bp, 10 predicted proteins | sample MGYA00242900_ERZ507916 | MGnify/ENA primary metagenome ERZ507916 (study PRJEB26167, sample SAMN06115521) | human gut metagenome | host: Homo sapiens | place: China:Chongqing | collected 2015-09-02...
CAGACTGACGGCACATCCAGCAAGCAGCACAAGAAGGAAGTCATGAAGCACCTGGGCGAGATCGAGAAGCTGGAGAAGTATCTCGGCGGCGTGAAGGACATGAAGAAGCTGCCCGGCGCTCTGTTCATCGTGGATACCCGCAAGGAGCGCAACGCCATTGCTGAGGCTCACAAGCTGGGCATCCCCGTGGTGGCTATCGCCGATACCAACTGCGATCCCGACGAGATCGACTATGTGATCCCCGGCAACGATGACGCCATCCGCGCCATCAAGCTGATCGCTTCCGTCATGGCCAACGCCATGCTGGAGGGCAAGCAGGGCGAGCAGATGGACGAGGCCGCTGAGGCCCCCGCTGCCGAATAAACTAAGACTCTGCGGGAGCGCAAGCTCCGATACTATATAAATTGGAGGAAAAAGATTATGGCTTTTACCGCTGCTGATGTTAAGAACCTGCGCGAAATGACCGGCGTAGGCATGATGGACTGCAAGAAGGCTTTGACCGCTTCCGACGGCGACATGGACAAGGCCGTTGAGTTCCTGCGTGAAAAGGGCCTGGCCGCCTCCGCCAAGAAGGCTGGCCGTGTTGCCGCCGAGGGCATGGCCTATGCCGCTGTGATTGACGGCGTGGGCGTGGTTGTCGAGGTCAACGCCGAGACCGACTTCGTGGGCAAGAATGAGAAGTTCGTGGACTTTGTCAAGGGCGTTGCCGCTACCGTGGCCGCCAACAAGCCCGCCGACCTGGAGGCCCTGATGGCCTGCAAGTACAACGGCACTGACCTGACTGTTGAGCAGCAGCAGCAGGAGATGGTCCTCGTCATCGGTGAGAACATCAAGGTCCGCCGCTTCGCCATCTTCACTGAGGGCGTTTCCGTTCCCTATATCCATGCCGGCGGCAAGATCGGCGTGCTGGTGAACCTGAAGGTGGAGGGCGATATTGACGCCACCGCCGTGGGCAAGGACGTTGCCATGCAGATCGCCGCTTTGAATCCCCGTTTCTGGGACAAGTCTCAGGTTTCTCAGGACGTGCTGGACGAGGAAAAGAAGATCATGATGGTCCAGATGGAGAATGATCCCAAGATGGCCAACAAGCCCGAGCAGGTCCGCGAGAAGATCGTCATGGGCAAGATGAACAAGTTCTACTCCGAGAACTGCCTGCTGCAGCAGGAGTTTGTCCGCGGCGATGTGTTCACCGGCTCCGTGGAGCAGTATATCGCTGACGCTGCCAAGAAGCTGGGCGGCAAGATCACCTTCGTGGACGCCATCCGCTTTGAGAAGGGCGAAGGCATCGAGAAGAAGCAGGAGAACTTCGCTGAGGAGATCGCCAAGATGGTCAAGGGCTAAGCCCAACACCGAATATCGTCTGAAAAAGGACAGCCGCATTGCGGCTGTCCTTTTTGCTTCGATCACGATGACGGCAGAAATCAAGATCCGTCAGAGAAACCGCTTCCGTGCTTGGCAGAGCCAAACATGGGGACGGTTTCGTAGTTTTGCCCGTGTTGGATCGGTCTTTTGAGCGGGGAGCGGCAAGCATGGTCAGTTTTCAAGCTCTGCCGGGGTCTTGGGATAGTCAGCGTAATAGCCGCTGTTTGGATTTACCAGATAATACCGCAGCAGCTTGGCCCAACCGGTTTCTTCTGCCGTCAAGGCATTGGCATTGATGGCGGCGTCCAGAGCGGAGACTGCTGTCTCGCAGTCGGCGGGGTAGTAGTCTGCACCGTAGGCGGTGCCTCCCATAATCAGAGTCTGCACCGTCTCATCGTCGGCAGTGCTGCGGGCCAGCGCCTTGGCATAAGCCACCGGATCAGAAAAGAGAGCCCGGGAGAGGAGATAGCAGTAATCCTCCGCGTAAGCGCCGTCGATGCCGCGCGCAGCATAACCGCGCTGGATGAAATAAATATCACCACTGGAGTAGTGTTCCTGTTGGGAGAGCCAATCCAGCAAGGCAAATATAGTGCCACTGCTGTCGATACCGCCCAGTGTTCCAAATTCCTGCCAATCCATATCCGGCAGGTTGGTGAAAACATCCCGGCGGTAGGCGTACCGTTCCTCGGCGGAGAGGTTTTCATTGGTTACAAGCTGGTTCCATGCAATATAGACCTGCCGGGTAGCGTCTATCGGCTCCTGCGGAAGCTCCTGCCGGTGGGAGAAGTCCGGGTCGCCGTTTTCATCCACAGGGAAGGTGGAAGTATTGTTGGCGGCGGCGTAGAAGTCTCCCATATCCTGCATCAGCTCCATGGAGATGCCCGCCACCAGGCCATCCTTTATGAAGAAATAGATCGTCTGATAGCCGCGGCCCTCCTCAAAGGCGCTCCAGATATACAGATAGTCATGGGGAACCAGCGAATACCCATCCGCCTCCTTGAGACCGTACAGCAGCGTTCCTTCCGCCTGATCCTCCTTGCCAGAGTGATAGGCGTCCACCACAAAGGACTTTTCGTTACCGACGCTGATACCACGGGGCGTCCAGAAGCGGGGGGCCATGGTGGAAATGCGGCAGATGGTATCCCCGGCGGCCTGTCCCTGCTCCGGGTCGGCCTGAAAGCGAATGTAATCCACATACAGTCCGCCGCAGACCGCGTGGTGGACGGCGGCCAAATGGAGGTCCGTGCCCTCCGCGACGATCTTCTCCGGGGCCGTCAGGTGGAGGGAGGTGTGGAAGGGAAAGGGTTCCGCCTGAGTTCCTAAGGTCAGGAACTCGTACCATTCCCGGCCGTCACGCCGGGGGACCTGCCATTCTAAGTAGAAGTCTGATACGGGCCGCGCCAGATCACCTACCTGTCCCAGGAACGGCTGGCTGGCCCGGTAGAGAAGGAACCCGGCAATCAGAATCGGCAGCAGAACGCATACGCTCAGGAGGAACCACCACTTTTTGCCGGCGTTTTTCGGCGGCACCGGTTCCTCCGGCGTTTCCGTCAGCTCCGCCACGGAGACGCCCAGTTCCCGGGCCAACCTAATCAGGTTGTTCAGATCCGGGGTGGAGAGATCGGTTTCCCATTTGCTGACGGCCTGCCGGCTGACGCCCAGCCGGGCACCCAGTTCCTCCTGAGAAATATTCAGCTTTTTTCGATACAGGCTGATGCGCTGTCCAAGTGTCATATCGCGTCCTCCTTCCATAGGGGTATCGGTAGAATTTCGACTTCAGTATACCATACGGGGCCGATATTGGCTACCACCCGGCTGTCAACTATCGGTTGCGGGCGGAAAAAAGACCGGAATTCCAGCAAAAAACGGTCATGGAATTTTCCTGTGAAAATCTTCGGATACCCCCTTTCCAAACGACGGAAAATAAGGTAAAATAGACACTGATAACATATGCCACAGGAGGTCATTATGGAAAAACCGGTATATCATCGTGTCCTATTGAAGATCAGCGGCGAGGCCCTTGCGGGAGACAAGCATTCCGGTCTGGATTTTGAGGTCATTGGTCAGGTGTGCGACGTCATCAAGAAGTGTCTGGACATGGGCGTTCAGGTGGGTCTGGTCGTCGGCGGCGGCAACTTCTGGCGGGGCGCCAAGAACAGCGGCGGCGGCAAAATGGAGCGGACCCGCGCCGACCACATCGGTATGCTGGCTACGGTCATGAACTGCCTGGCAGTGGCGGACGTCTGCGAGCAGAAGGGCATCCCCGTCCGGGTGCAGACCGCCCTTGAGATGCGGGCCATCGCGGAGCCGTACATCCGTTCCCGGGCGATCCGGCATCTGGAAAAGGGACGCGTGGTCATCTTCGGCGCCGGTACCGGCAACCCCTATTTCTCCACGGATACGGCAGCAGTACTGCGGGCGGCTGAGATCGACGCGGACGTGATCCTGCTGGCCAAGAACGTGGACGGCGTGTACAGCGCCGACCCAGTGAAGGATCCCACCGCCGTCAAGTATGACAGCATTTCCTATGATGAAGTGCTGGCCCAGCATCTGATGGTGATGGACACCACCGCAACCTCTCTTTCTATGGATAACCACATTCCCGTGCTGCTCTTTGCCCTGAAGGATCCGGAGAATATCATCCGGGCTCTCTGCGGCGAAAACGTGGGCACGATCGTAAAAGAATAAAGGCGCGAAAGGAAGGAACCAAGCTATGTTGAAAGACGATTACAAGATCTACGAGGAAAAAATGAATAAGAGCATCGATTCTGCCGCCGCGGACTTTGCTTCCGTCCGGGCAGGCCGTGCCAATGCCGCCGTGCTGGACCGCATTATGGTGGATTACTACGGCACCCCCACCCCTATTCAGCAGATCGCGGCGATCTCCACCCCGGACCCCCGGATTTTGCAGATCTCTCCGTGGGACGGTTCTGCGCTGAAATCCATCGAAAAGGCCATTCTGAACTCCGATCTGGGCATCAATCCCCAGAATGACGGCCGGAATATCCGTCTGAACTTCCCTCAGCTGACGGAGGAGCGCCGTAAGGAGCTGGTCAAGCAGATCCGCAAGTATGCGGAAAACGGCAAGGTGGCCATCCGCAACATCCGCCGGGACGCCATGGAGTCCTTCAAGAAGAAGGAAAAGGCTTCCGAGATCACCGAGGATGATCTGAAGCAGGCAGAAAAGGATCTTCAGAAGCTGACGGATGACAGCAGCAAGAAGATCGACGAGCTGCTGGCCCGCAAGGAAAAGGAACTGATGGAGATTTGATGAGCGAGACACGAAACACGCTGCATACGGCGGGGTGGGCTGCCAGCCCACCTCGCCATATTGCGATTATTATGGACGGCAATGGCCGCTGGGCCACCCAACGGGGGTTGCCGCGCACCGCGGGACATAAGGCGGGGGCGGAGACCTTCCGCCGGATCGCCACCTACTGCAAGAACATCGGCGTCAAGTACCTGACGGTCTACGCCTTTTCCACGGAAAACTGGAAGCGCTCGGAGACAGAGGTCTCCGCTATCATGGCGCTTTTGAAGAAGTATCTGCTGGAAGCCGTGGACACTATGGAGCGGGACCATATCCGACTCCACTTCTTTGGAGACATGACGCCCATCGCACCGGAGCTGCGGGCGTTGGCCCACGAGACAGACGAGATCACGGAGCATTTGTCCAAGGACGATTTTCAGGCCAATGTCTGTCTGAACTACGGCGGCCGGGATGAGATCCTCCGGGCTGTCCGCCGGTTTGCGGCAGAGTGTGCGGAAGGGAAGCGGAAGCCGGAGGACCTGGACGAAACGCTGTTTTCCACCTATCTGGACTCTGCCGGCATCCCGGACCCGGAGTTGATCATCCGCCCCAGCGGGGAGCAGCGGCTGAGCAACTTCCTCCTGTGGCAGTGTGCGTATTCCGAGTTTTATTACACGGATACCCTCTGGCCGGACTTCGATGAGGAGGAGCTGGACAAGGCGATCGCCGCCTACCAGAGCCGGGATCGCCGGTTCGGCGGTGTGAAGAAATAAGCCCTTACAGGTGTTGAAAGGACTGAAATTCTATGTTGCAAAGATGGTTGGTGGTCATCATTGGCCTGCCGCTGCTGCTGGCGGCGCTGCTGCTGTGTCCGGACTGGGTGACGGTGATCGTGGTGTGCGGCATTGCCGCTGCCGCGGCCTATGAGCTGCTGCACACGGCGGGAAAGAAAGTGCCCAAGTGTGTCTATGCGTTTACCATTCTGGCTGCCGTGGCGCAGGAATGGGTCATCTATGACGCGCATACCTGGCAGTTTTATGACAGCTATCAGTCCGTGGGTATGATCCGCATTTTGTGCGTGCCGCTGGCGCTGGTGACGGCCCTGTTTTTCGTTGCCGTCAAGGGCTACGGAACGCCGAACGCCATGCCCTTTGCCGATGTTGCCACAGCGATGATGGGCGGCACAGTGTTTCCCATGATGTACAGCGCCATTTTCCTGCTGCGAATGGACGGATTGTACGGCAAGATGTATGTACTGCTTCCATTCTGCGTGGCCTTTCTGGGAGACAGCTTTGCCATGTACGGCGGGATGCTGTTCGGAAAACGGAAAATGGCCCCGGCGGTCAGCCCCCACAAGACGTGGGCGGGTTCTGTCGCCGGATTGATCGGCAGCGCCTTGGGACTGGTGCTCTGGGGTGTGGTGGCCCGGATGTGGCTGGGTTACGAGCCGAACTACCTGAATCTGGTCCTGGCCGGTCTGGTGACCAACGCCATCGGCCAGCTGGGCGATCTCGCCATGTCCCTCATCAAGCGGGAGGCGGGCGTGAAGGATTACAGCCATATTTTCCTGACCCACGGCGGAATGTTGGACCGATTCGATTCCACCCTGTTTATCACTCCGTGGATCTATTTGTTTGTGTGCGCGGGTATGCTTTAAGAGACATAGAGGACATACTATGATGAATACGATCTCAATATTGGGCTCCACCGGCTCCATCGGCCGTCAGACCTTGGATGTGGCGGAACAGCTGGGCCTGCGGGTGGCGGCACTGACCGCCAATTCCAACGTGGAGCGAATGGAGGCACAGTGCCGAAAGTTCCGTCCCCGCCTGGCGGTGATGACGGAGGAAGCAGCCGCAAAGGAACTGGCAGTTCGCTTGCAGGACACGTCTGTAAAGGTGTTGGCCGGTACAGATGCTCTGGTGGACGCCGCCGTGATCCCGGAGGCGGAAACGGTGGTCACCGCCGTGGTTGGCATGGTGGGATTGAAGGCCACGTTGGCCGCCATCCGGGAGAAAAAGCGTATCGCCTTAGCCAATAAGGAGACTCTGGTCTGCGCCGGTGAACTGGTGATGAGTGAGGCGGACCGCTGCGGTGCGGAGATCGTGCCGGTGGACAGCGAGCATTCCGCCATCTTCCAGTGCTTGCAGGGCTGCGCTGACCGTCGGGAGATCCGGCGGCTGATCCTGACCTGCTCCGGCGGTCCCTTCCGGGGGATGGGCCGGGACGAGGTGGGACGCATAACCAAGGCCGACGCCCTGCGGCACCCCAACTGGACCATGGGCCCCAAGATCACCGTGGACTGCTCCACGCTGATGAACAAGGGGCTGGAGGTCATCGAGGCCATGCGGCTGTATCGTCTGCCGCTGGCGCAGGTGTCCGTCATGGTGCATCCGCAGAGCATCGTTCACTCCATGGTGGAATTTAAGGACGGAGCCGTTCTCGCCCAGTTGGGTACGCCGGATATGCGACTGCCCATCCGCTACGCCATGACCTACCCGGCGCGGGGGGAGAACCCGGCGCCGCCGCTGGACCTTTTGAACAGCCCGCCCCTGACTTTTCTGGAGCCGGACCGGGAGACTTTCCCCTGCCTCCGTCTGGCGGAGGAGGCGGCCGAGGCAGGTGGCACGGCCTGCGCCATTCTGAACGGCGCCAACGAGGAAGCCGTCCGTCTGTTTTTGGCGGAAAAAATTGGTTTTTATGACATTTCCGACCTGGTTGCGGCGGCGCGGGCGACCGTCCCGGTGACGCAAACACCCTCGTTGGAGGAAATTTTATCAGCGGACCACGCCGCCCGAGAGGCCGTGAAGTCCGCATTTGCAAGGAGACATTCATGAGCTTTATCTACATCCTGGCGGCGATCTTGATTTTCGGCGTGCTCATCGCCGTGCATGAGCTGGGTCACTTTCTGGCGGCGAAGCTCTGCGGCGTACAGGTCAACGAGTTTTCCATCGGCATGGGCCCTGCCGTCTGGCACCGGAAGAAGGGGGAGACAGCCTATTCCTTCCGCATCCTGCCCATCGGCGGCTACTGCGCCATGGAGGGGGAGGACGGAGACACGGGCAACGCCCGGGCCTTCACCCGTCAGGGCTTCTGGAAAAAATTCGTGATCTTAGCCGCCGGTGCTTTCATGAATTTCCTGACGGGACTGCTGATCGTGGCGATCCTGTTCAGCAGCGCCGGGACCTTCTTTGTGGACGGGATCACAGGCCTTGCCCCGGAGGTGTCCCGGACCGGGGAAAACGGTTTACAAGCCGGGGACCAGATCTATAAGATCAACGGCTGGCGCACCTATTTCAGCGGCGACGCCCAGATGTTTCTGAACTATTCCGGCGACACGGCGGATATTGAGGTCGTCCGGAACGGGCGGCATATTCTGGTGGAAAACGTCGTCCGACAGACCTGCACCGACCAGCAGGGGGAGCCTTATCAGGGCTTCGGCCTGTATGTGGGACGGCTGTCTGTCCCGGCCACCGTATCCAACCGCATCCGCTACACCTGGTATCAGACCATGGACTTCGTGCAGCTTGTGTGGTTCAGTCTGGGCCAGCTTGTTACCGGCGGGGCCGGACTCAATGACCTCAGCGGGCCGGTGGGCATTGTGACCACCATCAAGGACGTGGGCACCGAGGCTCAGGAAACGGCGGAACAGAATGACCAGAACGGCCTGCTGGCTGCGGCGGAGAGCATCGCCTATTTCGCGGCGCTGATCGCTGTGAATCTGGCGGTGATGAATCTGCTGCCCCTACCGGCGCTGGATGGCGGACGGATCTTTTTCCTGCTGGTGGACGCGGTTTCTATGGCGCTGTTCAAGCGGAAGGTACCGGAGAAATATCAGGCGGCCATCAACACGGCGGGCTTTGTCCTGCTGATGGGCTTTATGCTGCTGGTAACATTCCAGGATGTATTCAAATTGGTAAAGTAGGCGATCAATATGACAAAGAAATTGATGGTTGGCAAGGTGGCTGTGGGCGGCGGCGCCCTGGTATCCATCCAGTCCATGTGCAATACGAAAACCGACGATGTGGCCGCTACTGTGGCCCAGATCCACGCATTAGAGGATGCCGGATGCGAGATCATCCGGGTGGCGGTGCCGGACGAGGACGCTGCCAAGGCGGTGGACAAGATCAAGGAGCAGATCGATATTCCCCTGATCGCGGACATCCACTTCAACTACAAGCTGGCGCTGATGTGCGCCGAGCGGGGGATCGACGCCCTGCGGATCAACCCCGGCAACATCGGCGGGGAGGAGAAGGTCAAGGCCGTGGCGGACATTTGCCGCCAAAAGAACATCCCCATCCGCATCGGCGTCAACGGCGGCTCTTTGGAAAAGGAGCTGCGGGCCAAGTACGGCGGCGTGACCGCCGAGGCGCTGGTAGAGAGCGCCATGGGCCATGTCCGGCTGCTGAACCGGTTCGATTTTGACGATATCTGCATTTCCGTGAAATGCTCCGACGTGCCGCTGACCATGCGGGCCTATACGCTGCTGAGCCAGCAGACGGACTACCCGCTGCATCTGGGCGTCACCGAGGCCGGAACGCCCTCTATGGGTATGGTGAAGTCTGCCATGGGCATCGGTGGATTGCTGTGCATGGGCATCGGCGATACCATTCGGGTGACCCTGACGGCGGACCCGGTGGAGGAGATCTACGCCGCCAAAAAGATCCTGCGGGCGGCAGGTCTGCGGAAGGAGGGTGTGAATCTCATCGCCTGTCCCACCTGCGGCCGCACCCGGATCGACCTGATCCCTATGGCGGAGGAAGTGGAGCGCCGCCTGATGAACTGTACGAAAAACATCACCGTGGCGGTGATGGGCTGCGCCGTCAACGGGCCCGGAGAAGCTGCCGCCGCAGATGTTGGCATCGCCGGCGGCAAGGGCGAGGGCCTGATTTTCCGCAAAGGAGAGATCCTTTACAAGGTGCCTCAGGAGCGGCTTGTAGACGCATTGATGGAGGAAATCGAAAAGCTGTAAGCAGCTTTTACATAAGAATGGGGAAAGAAGGACGCATGTCGAGAGAGATACCGTTTTTTGAATTATTTGCGCAGCTGCAGCTCTCCCCGGAGCTGCGGCTAAAGCTGTTGGGGGCGGTGATCGCCAGCGCCTGCATCCATCAGGACACCCTCTCTATGGAGCTGGCGATGATCGTGAAGCACCCTCTGGAGCCGTCGGATCTGGACGAGCTGAACAGCGCCATCCGTAACGGCTACGGACTGAACGAGGTGCGATTCCGGGTCACGCTGAAGGAGGAACAGCTGCCCTCTCAGTGGAAGGCAGCGGCCGCGCCGTCCGCCCCGTCCGGGGGAGGTCCATCAGGGCCGGTCCTGATGGGCAACCCCATCAAGGTCAAGCCCGTGGAAATGAAGACGCTGGATCTGAAAATGGGCAATGCCACGGTAAGCGGCAAGGTGTTTTCCGTGGAATGTGTGGAGACCCGGCGACCCGGTATGTGGCGGCTCCATGTGGAGATGACGGACTACACCAGCTCCGTGGCCGTCCATAAAAACCTGACGGAAAAGGAAGCCAAGGGGCTGGATGGGAAGATCAATCCCGGTATGTGGCTCTGCGTTCAGGGCAAGATGGAGCCCACATGGGACGGCAAGGACATCCAGCTCAATCCCTACCACATCAACGTCATCCAGCACGAGGAACGGCAGGATACCGCCCCGGTGAAGCGTGTGGAGCTGCATCTCCACACGAAAATGAGCAATATGGACGCCCTGACGGACACGAAGGAGGTCATCAAGGAGGCCATCCGCTGGGGCCATCCCGCCATTGCCATTACGGATCACGGCGTAGCCCAGTCCTTCCCGGACGCCTGGCATGCCGCCGGGGACAAGATCAAGATCCTCTACGGCGTGGAGGGATACTTTATCAACAACGTGGATGACCGCATCGCCGTCCATGGCCGGGGAGACTGCGGGCTGGACGATGAGTTCGTCTGCTTCGACATTGAAACCACCGGCCTGAAGGTGGACCGGGAGGCCATCACGGAGATCGGCGCGGTGGTGCTGAAAAACGGCGAGATCTGCGAACGGTTCCAGACCTTTGTAAACCCCAACCGCCGCCTGACGCCGGAGATCATCGGTCTCACCGGCATCACGGATGAAATGCTGAAGGACGCCCCCCAGCTGAAGGATGCCCTGACGGAATTTCTGAAATTCGTCAACGGCCGGCCCTTGGCCGCCCACAACGCGGAATTCGACATCGGGTTTATCCGGGCAGGCTGCAAAAAGGTGGGGCTGGAATTTGACCCCACCTATGTGGACTCCCTGATCTTAGCCCAGAACCTGCTGCCGGGTCTCGGCAAGTACAAGTTAGACATTGTGGCGGACCATCTGGACCTGCCCGCCTTCAACCACCACCGTGCCAGCGATGACGCCGCCACGGTGGGCTATATGCTGATCCCCTTCTGGAAAATGCTCCATGAGCGGGGAATCCACACCTTGCAGGCTGTCAATAAGGAGATGGAAAAGCTGCGGCCTCTGGGCAGCAAGTCCAACCGTTTTCCCAAACACATCATTATTCTGGCCCGGAACAAGGTGGGCCTAAAAAATCTCTATCAGCTGATCTCCGCTTCCAACCTGAAATATTTCAAGCGGGTGCCCACCATCCCCAAAAGCGAGTTGATGGCCCATCGGGAGGGCCTGATCATCGGCTCTGCCTGCGAAGCCGGCGAGCTGTTCAAGGCTGTGGTGGATCACAAGGACTGGGACGAGCTGAAGCGCATCGCGTCCTTTTACGACTATCTGGAAATTCAGCCCCTGTGCAACAACGCCTTCATGCTCCGCAACGGCGAGGCACGAAGCGAGGAGGACCTGCGGGAATTCAACCGTATCATCGTCCGCCTCGGCGAGGAACTGGGAAAGCCCGTCTGCGCCACCGGTGACGTCCATTTCCGGGAGCCGGAGGACGAAGTGTACCGGCATATCCTGCTGGCGTCCAAGAAGTTCCCGGATGCCAACGAGCCTCTGCCGATCTACTTCAAGACCACTCAGGAAATGCTGGAGGAATTTCAGTATCTGGGGGAGGAAAAGGCCTACGAGGTGGTGGTCACCAACACCCGTCTGGTGGCGGATCAGATCGAGACCTTCGAGTTGCTGCCGGCGGAGCTGTTTCCGCCCCGACTGGAAAATTCCGAGGAGGACCTGAACCGTCTGGTCTGGGAAAAGGTTCACCGGCTCTACGGCGAGGACCCGCCCCAGCTGATTGTAGACCGGCTGAACGTGGAGTTGGGCGGTATCTTAGGCAAGTATGACGTGGTGTACATGTCCGCCCAGAAGCTGGTGCAGCGCAGTAACGAATGCGGCTATCTGGTTGGCTCACGAGGCTCCGTCGGCTCGTCGCTGGTGGCTTATATGTCCGGCATTACGGAGGTCAACTCCCTGCCGCCCCACTACCGCTGTCCTAAGTGCAAAAACAGCGAATTCATTCTGGACGGCAGCTACGGCTGCGGCGCGGATATGCCGGACAAGGTGTGCCCCGTCTGCGGCACCAAGTACGTGAAGGACGGCTTCGACATCCCCTTTGAGACCTTCCTGGGCTTCGGCGGCGGCAAGGTGCCGGATATCGACCTGAACTTTTCCGGCGAATACCAGGCCCGGGCTCACCGTCACGCCATCGAAATGTTCGGAGAGACACAGGTGTTCCGAGCGGGTACCATCGGTACGCTGGCGGAAAAGACTGCCTACGGCTTCGTGAAGAAGTATCTGGAGGAAAACGGCATCGTGGCCTGCCGGGCGGAGGAAAACCGCCTGACCCAGGGCTGCGTGGGCGTCCGCCGCACCACCGGCCAGCACCCCGGCGGCCTGGTGGTGGTCCCGGACGATAAGGATATGGAGGACTTCTGCCCGGTGCAGCACCCGGCGGACGCCGATGATTCCGATACCATCACCACCCATTTTGAATATCACTCCATGGAGGCCAACATCCTGAAGCTGGACATGCTGGGACACGATGACCCCACTATGGTGCGCATGATGCAGGACCTCACCGGGGTGGACCCCCACGAGATCCCCCTGGATGACCCGGACACCATGTCCATCTTCATTTCCAGCAAGGTGCTGGGCTATGAGAACGACCCCATTCTGGGGCCTACCGGCGCCGTGGCCATTCCGGAGTTCAACACCCGGTTTACCCGCCAGATGCTCATTGACACCCAGCCCAAGGACTTCAACACGCTGGTGCGGCTCTCCGGCTTTTCCCACGGTACGGACGTGTGGATGGGCAATGCCCGGGAGCTGATCCTCAGCGGCACCGCCAGCGTTCTGGAAACGGTGGGCTGCCGAGATGATATTATGCTGTACCTGATCTCCAAGGGCCTTGACCCCAAAATGAGCTTCAAGATCATGGAGAAGGTGCGAAAGGGCAAGGTGAAGAAGGGCGGCTTCGACGAGGGCTGGGAGGAGGCCATGATGGAGCACGATGTACCGGACTGGTACATTGAGTCTCTGGCCAAGATCGGCTACCTGTTCCCCAAGGCCCACGCCGTGGCCTACGTCATGATGGCCTTCCGCATCGCCTGGTTCAAGGTCCATGAGCCACTGGCATTCTATGCGACCTTTTTCTCTGTCCGGGCCAAGGCATTTGACGCGGAATACTGCTGTGCCGGCATGGACGCGGTGAAGCGGAAGATCAAGGAGATCGAAAACAACAAGGACGCCACCGCTGTAGAGCAGAACCTGCTGACCACGTTGGAGGTGTGCTATGAGTTCTATCTCCGGGGTTTCCATTTCGACACCATCAACATCTACAAGTCGGACGCCACCAAGTTTATCGTCACAGAAAAAGGCCTTCTGCCGCCCTTTGTGACGGTCCACGGCTTAGGCGAGGCGGCGGCTTTGGACACGGTGGAAAAGCGAAAGGGGAAGGAGTTCATCTCCATCGAGGAGTTTGCCATGTGCTGCAATAAGCTGTCCAAGACCCATATCGAGCAGCTGAAGGCGCTGGGCGCTTTCGCGGGCATGGCGGACACCAGCCAGATCACCCTGTTTTAAGAGGCGATCATCAGGAAACAAGCACGCCTGATCCGGCTGATAGCCGCGTCGGGCGTACTTTTCAAAACAGAATTGGAGTGTACTGGTAGCAATGGCACTTAGTTAGCAAGTAAGGCCCCTCACAAAGACAGCACACAGCAAAGCGAAGGCAAGCTGTGTGCTGTCTTTTG
>ENA-UEYI01002254-UEYI01002254.1-human-gut-metagenome-genome-assembly--contig:-NODE-2254-length-13767-cov-3.178817_pt1 | contig 13767 bp, 6 predicted proteins | sample MGYA00242900_ERZ507916 | MGnify/ENA primary metagenome ERZ507916 (study PRJEB26167, sample SAMN06115521) | human gut metagenome | host: Homo sapiens | place: China:Chongqing | collected 2015-09-02...
GCGGAACACGCCTGTCGCGGAAGCGATCGGCAGCATGCTGAAAACGACCAACCTGGGATTCGAAATCGCCAACATGCAGGTCGTGCTTTTCCTGAAAGAGAAGAAATCCGCGACGACGCAGTCGAAAGAGATCGACGTAACGGGCAAGGTAACCGACCACGAAGGCAATCCGCTGGTCGGAGTCACCGTCGTCACGGAGACCGGCAACCGCGGCACCACGACCGGAAACGACGGACGATTCCTCATGCGCGTACCTCAGGGCGCATACCTCATCTTCGCCTACCTGGGCTATGAAAACCAGACCCTCAAAGCCGAACCGGCCATGTCGGTCACGCTCAAGGAGGACAGCAAGAGCATGGAGGCGGTCGTCGTCGTGGGTTACGGCACACAGAAAAAGGCCAATCTGTTGGGCGCCGTTTCACAGGTAACCTCCGAAGAGCTCAAAGACCGGCCGGTATCGTCGCTGGGCAAGGCCCTGCAAGGCGTGATCCCCAACCTCAACATCACCTACGGTTCCGGACTCCCGGGCGCCGAGACCAACCTCAATATCCGCGGCGTGGCGTCGATCAACGGCAGCGGAGCACCGCTCGTGCTCATCGACGGCATCGAAGGCAACATCGACCGGGTAAACCCCAACGACGTGGAGTCGGTATCGGTACTCAAAGACGCGGCCTCTGCGGCGATCTACGGAGCCCGCGCCGGTTTCGGCGTGATCCTGATCACCACGAAGAACAACGCCGACGGTAAAATGCGCATCAATTACAGCGGCCGTTTCAGCGTTTCGGACCCGACGACCTGTACGGATTTCATCACGACCGGCTACGATGCGGCCGTTCTCGCCGACGAGTTCAACAAATCCTACAACGGCAGTCCCTACACACGTTATGACGGCGAAGATTTCCGCCAGCTGTACCGGCGCCGCAACGACCGGACCGAGCATCCCGACAGGCCCTGGGTCGTCCAGAAAAACGGCAAATACATGTACTACGCCAATTTCGACTGGTACGACTATCTCTTCGACTACACCCAGCCTACGTGGGACCACGACCTGAGCATCAGCGGCGGCAACGAGAAGTTCAACTACCTGGTCAGCGGCAACCACTACACCAAAGAGGGACTCTACGCCCAGAACACCGACAAATACACGACCAACAACCTGAACATGAAATTCGGTACCCAGGTCAGGCCGTGGCTGTCGATAAACGGAGCCGCCCGTCTGTTCCATTCGAACTACCGTTCGCCGGGCTACGACTTCGAAGACGGCGGCAACATTCCCAACTACACCTTCCACGCAATGCCCTTCGTAACCCCCTACAACCCCGACGGTTCGAGCGTATACACCACCGAAGTCTCGGGATCGGCCCCGGCCGACGGCATGGCGGCGGCAGTGTCGCAGGGCAAGGCGTTCTCGCAACTGAAACAGACCCAGTACACCACGACGATCGGAGGTGTGATCACACCCCTCAAAGGCTGGAGTATCGTCGGGACCTTCAGCTACAAGCGCTACCACCGGGAAAAGTCGTTCCGCTCGGCCAACATCACCTATTCGGACGCTTACGGAGAGATGAAAACGGCGACGACCGGATTTTTCAACGACAAACTGCGCGAAAATTCGGCCGTCGAGGAGCATTACACCTACGACCTTTACACGACCTACGAACGCAGTGTCAACCGGCACAATTTCAGAATCCTCGCCGGCATGAACCACGAAGCATACCGCTACAAGCTCATCTACGGCGCCAAATCCTCGCTCCAATCCGACTACCTCAACGATCTCAATCTGGGAACGGGCGTGGCCGAGGCATCGGGCGGTCAGAGCCGCTGGGCGCTGCTCGGCTTCTTCGGACGGGGAACCTATGACTACGCCGGAAAATACCTCGCCGAAGTGAATTTCCGCTGGGACGGTTCGTCCCGCTTCCCGAAACACGACCGGTGGGGCTTCTTCCCCTCCGTAGCCCTCGGCTGGAGGATCAGCGAGGAAAATTTCATGGAACCGGTCCGCAAGGTAATCGACAATGTCAAACTGCGCGCGTCGATCGGTTCGCTCGGAAATCAGGCCATCGCCGACAGCTATCCCTACATCCAGTCGCTGGGCCTCCCGCTTTCGACCTCCTACCTGATGAACGGCAACAAAATCTACATCACCAATCTCGGTGCCCCGCAGTCGGGCGACCTGACCTGGGAGACGATCATCACGAAAAACCTCGGCCTCGACCTGGGATTCTTCGGGAACCGTCTGACGGCGACCGCCGATTTCTACATCCGTGACACGAAGGACATGCTCATTCCGGGCAAGGAGCTCCCGGGCGTCTACGGTATGGCTTCGCCGAACATGAACGCCGGCGACCTGCGCACCCGCGGATACGAGATCACGCTCGGCTGGCAGGACCGCTTCAACCTCTGCAAAAAACCTTTCTCCTACAATATCAGTTTCACCCTCGCCGACAGTAAGGCCAAGATCACGAAATTCGACAATCCGACCAACTCGCTGCGAACCTACATCGTCGGACGCGACGTGGGCGAGCTCTGGGGCTACCATATCGAAGGGCTGTTCCGGACCGATGCCGAAGCCGCCAACCGCAAGATAGACCAGAGTTTCGTGAACCCGAACATCTACAACGAAGCGGTTGGCGCCTACCGCGGCCTGCAAGCCGGCGACCTCATCTACGCCGATCTGGACGGCAGCGGTGCGGTCGATTACGGCGACTATACCTCCGACAACCCCGGTGACCTGCGCGTGATCGGCAACTCGCGGCCGCGCTACCATTACAGCATCAATGCGGGCTTCACCTGGTACGGGTTCGACTTTTCGGTGTTCTTCCAGGGCATCGGCCGCCAGCACATTTACCCGGGAGCCAACAACATGCTCTTCTGGGGTCCCTATGCCCGTCCGTACTCCTCGTTCATTCCGACCACGTTCCTGACGGACGTGTGGACGGAAGATACTCCCGACGCCTATTACCCCAAGGCCCGCGGCTATGCCGCACAAGGCTCGCGGTCGCTCGCCCAGACCAACGACCGGTATCTGCAAAATCTCGCTTACTGCCGTTTGAAAAACCTGACTTTCGGCTATACGCTTCCCTCGTCGCTGACCTCCAAAATCCGGGTCGAGAAAATCAGGGTCTATTTCAGCGGAGACAACCTCTTCACATGGACCAAACTGAAAAGCGACTATCTCGATCCCGAGCAAATGACCTCCGATGCGAACGGACGCGTCTATCCTTTTTCGAGAACTTTTTCATTCGGCGTCGACATCAGTTTCTAAATAAACCAGAATTATGAAAAAGATACTCTGTACCTTATGCATTGCCGCGGCATTCGTTTCGTGCAATCTCGATGAGTTCCCGCTGGACAAGCTGGCCCCCGAGAACTATTTCAACAACGAAGAGGAACTGAAAACATTCACCAACACCTTCTACCAGCAGAACTTCCCCGAGGCAGGCGCCATCTATTCCGAAAGCGCCGACGTCATCATCGTAACGACGCTCCAATCCGAAGTGTCGGGCACGCGCACCGTCGTCAACGAAGGCGGCGGATGGGATACCGGAAGCTGGCAGCCGCTCACCTATATCAACAACTATCTTTACTATTCGCACCGTTGCAGCGACACGAAAGCACGGGAGCGCTACGACGGTGTAGCCCGGTTCTTCCGCGCCTACTTCTACTTCGAGAAAGTGAAACGCTTCGGCGACGTGCCCTGGTACGACCAGCCCCTGAAATCGGACAACCCCGACCTGTACAAGGCCCGCGATTCCCGCGAGTTCGTCATGTCCAAGATTCTCGAAGATATCGACTACGCCATTGCCAAACTACCTCAGGAGCAGAACGTTTACAGCGTCACGCAGTGGACCGCACTCGCCCTCAAATCGCGGATCTGCCTCTTCGAAGGCACATTCCGCAAATACCACGGCATAGCCGGCCATGAAAAGTACCTGGACGAATGTATCAAGGCAGCCGAACGGTTCATCGACGAAAGCCCGTATCTGATCTACAAGGGTTCTTCGACTCCGTACCGGGACCTCTTCTCGTCGAACAACGCCATTTCCACGGAGGTGATCCTGGCCCGCGACTACGAGATCGGCCTGAACATCATCCACAACGCCAACAACTACACGCTTTCCAACACCTACGGCATGCCGGGACTGAACAAGAAGATCGTGGACAGCTACCTTAAATCGGACGGCAGCCGTTTCACGGATGTTCCGGGATACAGCACGATGGAGTTTTACCAGGAGATGCAGGGCCGTGATCCGCGGCTGACGCAGACCGTGCGCGGTCCGGGTTACACGCGCATCGGCCAGACTGCCAGGCTCTCGCCCGATTTCTCGTGCTCGACCACCGGTTACCAGCTGACCAAGTGGGTGACCGACGTGAGCCAGGACGGTTACAACAAGTCCTACAACGACATCATCCTCTTCCGTGCGGCCGAGGTTTATCTGAATTTCGCCGAGGCTAAGGCCGAACGCGGAACGCTCACCCAGGACGACATCAACAAATCCATCAAACCGATCCGCGACCGGGTGGGTATGCCGAACCTCGACATGAAGGCGGCCAATGCCAATCCGGACCCGTATCTCGCCAGCAACGTGACGGGTTACCCGAACGTCAGCGGCGAGAACAAGGGCGTCATCCTCGAAATCCGCCGCGAGCGGACCATCGAACTGATTGCCGAGGGGCACCGTTACTACGACATGGTACGCTGGAAAGAGGGCAAGATGTTCGAGCAGGAGTTCAAGGGCATGTATTTCACGCCGGGCATGAACTCCGACGGCTACCGCATCTACGACCTCGACGGCAGCGGTGATATCAGTGAACTGGATGTCTGCCTCTATACGACCTCTTCGGCGCCGAAAGCCGCGGACCATCCGGAACTCGCGGTCATCAAAACGTTCCTCAAAATCGGCAGCGCGTTCGAGCTGACCGGAGCTGCCGGAGGCAACATCATCGTCCACAATACGAAAACCGAACCGCGCGAATGGCGTGAAGACCGGGATTACCTCTACCCGCTGCCGCTGTCGCAGATCCAGTTCGCTCCCGACAAGATCAAACAGAATCCGAACTGGTAAGAGCCGCGGCGTGCGGCGGTACGACATTGCGTGCCGCCGCACGCTTCCGTTCCAAGGAAACAACACCAACAAGAATCAGGATATGAGAAATTCAGGAAAAATCATCTTTGCCGTCATGCTCCTCGTGAGCATGCTTCCCCTCACCTCGTGTGGAAAATCGGAGGCGCCGGGACTCAGCTCCGGAGGCGTCGGCGGCAACGAGGGCGGTACCTCCGAAGAGTATAAGTACCCCAAACCGTCGCAGTCCGCGATCAGGCTGATGACCTACAACTCCTATTATTGCCGCGGCAACACGGGCACACCGGCCGTCTCGCAGACGAATACGGAGAACTTCGCCCGCGTGATCAAGGCGCTCGATGCCGACATCGTAGCGATCCAGGAGCTCGACAAAGGGGCGCTGAACCGTAACAAACGCGACCTATTGCAAGAGATCGCCGATGCGACGGGAATCGACTATCAGGTCGTTTTCGCTCCGGCGGCGGACTACATGGGCGGCAAAATCGGCCCCGGGGTCCTCGTCAAACGGTCGCTGGGCGTAAAAAGCACGAAAACGGTCGAACTGCCGGGCGACGAGGGCCGCATGCTGGTCGTCGTCGAAACGGACGGCTTCGTCTTTCTGGGAACCCACCTCGACCTGAACGACGAGGCCAGACGCCGGAGTGCCACGATCATCAACGAAGTGTCGAACGGCTGCCGGAAACCGGTGTTCCTCGCCGGGGACCTCAACGACTCCCACAGGTGGTCGGGCGGCGGCGCGGCATTTCCGGTCCTCTCGAAAGAATTTGCGATCAAGAGCCCGACCGAAGGAACGCTTCCGGGCCAGCCCAACGAAACCATCGACTACATCCTGTTCGACGACAACGGCCAACCGTCCGCAATAAATTTTCTGGAAACCGGAGTTGTGAAAAAACTGAATTTCAACGGCAAGGTCGTGGATCTCGACACCGTTTCGGACCATTTCCCGGTCTATCTGGACATTGAACTGAAATAAAATGAACTTACGTCTGACATCGCTTTGCCGGGCGGTTTTCCTCACCTTGTTCCTGTCCGTTCCGGCCCTGGCCGAAGCCAATCCGGAACAGACCGACTTCAGCGGCGTCGCCCGGCTCGTAGAGCGCCGCATTCCGTTCCTGGCAGGCAAGGTCGATTTCCGGCCGGCTCCCGACTCCGCAGAAAACAGCGACGCATTCACCCTCGCCACACGCCGGGGACGGCTGACGGTCGAGGCCACTTCGCCTTCGGCGGCAGCCACGGCCGTCAATTACTACCTGAACCACTTTTGCGGAATGAGCCTGTCGCACAACGGCGACAACCTGCACGATCTGCCGTCGCTGCCCGAGGTCGCCCCGTCGGTGACGGTCCGTTCGCCGTTCCGCTACCGCTACGCCCTGAATTACTGTACATATAACTACACCTACTCGTTTTACGACTGGAACGACTGGGAGCGCGAACTCGACTGGATGGCCCTGAACGGCGTCAACCTCATGCTCGCCCCTCTGGGAACCGAACTCGTATGGGCCCGGACGCTGGAAGACGCAGGATTCACCGAAGAGGAAATCGGCAATTTCATTCCGGGGCCGGCTTTCACGGCATGGTGGCTCATGGGCAATCTCGAAGGATGGGGCGGCCCGATGAGCCGCGGCATGATGGAAAGCCGGGCCCGGATGCAGCAGCGTATCCTGGCGCGGATGGCCGAACTGGGTATCGAACCCGTCTTGCAAGGCTTCTGGGGGATGGTGCCCAACAAGCTCCGGGAGAAATACCCCGGCGCCCGGATCGCCGGTCAGGGATTGTGGGGACGCATCTTCCCCCGCCCGGCGATCCTGCTTCCCGAAGATCCGCTCTTCGACCGGATGGCCGACCGCTACTACTCCGTCCTGCGGGAACTCTACGGCGACTCGGTGAAATACCTCGGAGGCGACCTCTTCCACGAAGGAGGCGATACGACCGGAATGCACGTAACCCGCACGGCATCGATGATCCAGACCTCCATGCAGCGGCACTTCCCCGGATCGAAGTGGATGCTTCAGGGCTGGAGCGGCAATCCGAAGAAAGAGCTGCTCGCAGGGCTCGACCCGGCGTTGACCGTGGTCATCGACCTCTTCGGAGAGAGCGGTTCGACGTGGCGGAACACCGGGGAGTTTTACGGCACCCCGTGGATCTGGGCCACCGTGAACCACTTCGGCGGCAAAACCGACATGGGCGGGCAGCTTCCGGTGATCCTCTCGGGGCCTCACGAAGCCCGCACCGAATCCAAAGGCCTCCTCTGCGGCGTGGGCATCCTTCCCGAGGGTATCGCCGCCAATCCGGTGGTCTACGACTGGGCCATGAAGACGGCCTGGGAGCCCGAAGCCCCCGACCCGGACGACTACCTGCGCCGGTACGTCGTCTACCGCTACGGCGCATGGAACGGCCATGTCTACGAAGCCTGGCGGCTGCTGTTGGAGTCTGTCTACGGCGAGTTCGCAATCAAGGGGGAAGGGACCTTCGAATCCATCTTCTGCGCCCGCCCCGGACTGGACGTTACCAGCGTTTCGACATGGGGTCCCAAACGGTTCCAATACGACCCGGCAAAGCTCGTCGATGCGCTGGTCCTTTTCCGCAAGGCGGCGGAGCAATACGGCGACTCGCCGACATACCGTTACGATCTGGCCGACCTGGCGCGCCAAGTGCTCGCCAACCACGCCCGGAATATTTACCAAAGGACCGTCAAGGCATATCGTCGCGGCGACCGCGAAGGTTTCGGCCTGCTTTCGGCCGATTTCCTCGCGCTGCTCGGGCTTCAGGACCGCCTCACGGGCACACAACCGGATTTTCTGCTGGGACGATGGCTCGACAAGGCCCTGCACTACGGCGACAACGAACAGGAACGCCGTCAGTCGTTGAAAAACGCCAAGACGCAGATCAGCTACTGGGGGCCCGCCGATCCGAATACCCGCGTGCACGACTACGCCAACAAAGAATGGAGCGGCCTGCTCGCGGATTACTACCTGCCGCGCTGGAAAGCTTTCTTCGACTATCTGAGCGCCGATATGGAAGGCCGGAAGGTTCCCGAACCGGACTATTTCGGCATGGAAAAAGCATGGGCCGATTCCGGGAAGGAGTATCCGACCGAACCGCGCGGAGAGCTGCTCCCCGAGGTCGATTCGGTGCTGCTCGCGGTGCGTCCGCCCTACAAGGACCGGAACCTCACGCCCCGGGAACGTGCCGAAGACCTGCTGGGACGGATGACCCTGTGTGAAAAGATCGCGCAGATGCGCCACATCCATTTCAAACACTTCGACAACGAAGGAGAAGTCGATCTCGAAAAACTGACCTCCTCCACCGGCGGAGTCGGCTGGGGATGCGTCGAGGCATTCCCCTACTCCTCCGGACAATACATGAAGACCATGCGGCAGATCCAGGCGTACATGCGCAGCGACACCCGCCTCGGCATTCCGGTCATTCCCGTCATGGAGGGGCTTCACGGCGTTGTGCAGGACGGAAGCACCATCTTTCCGCAGGCCATTGCGCAGGGCGCGACCTTCAACCCGCGGCTCGTCGGCGGGATGGCCGGCCATATTGCCGACGAAATGGAGGCCATCGGTGCGAAACAGGTGCTCGCCCCCGTGCTCGACATCGCCCGGGAACTGCGCTGGGGACGCGTCGAAGAGACCTTCGGCGAAGACCCGCACCTGATCTCATGCATGGGCGCCGCCTACATGAAAGCCATGCACGCCAAAGGTATGATCACGACACCCAAACACTTCGTCGCACACGGCACCCCCACGGCTGGGCTCAATCTGGCCTCGGTGAAAGGCGGCAAGCGGGAGCTGATGAATCTTTACGTGAAACCCTTCCGGGAACTGATCGCCGCAACGAAGCCGCTGTCCGCCATGAATTGTTACAGTTCCTACGACGACGAGGCGGTCACGGGTTCGAAATCCCTGATGACCGGACTGCTGCGCGACAGCCTCGGATTCAGGGGGTACGTCTACTCCGACTGGGGTTCGGTCAGAATGCTCTCGCATTTCCACCGCGTGGCCGCTCCCGGAGGCGCCGCAGCCCGCATGGCCATCGAGGCCGGCATCGACCTCGAAGCCGGAAGCGACGAATACCGGCATGCGGAACGAATGGTCCGGGAAGGATTTCTCGACGAAAAATACATCGACCGTGCCGTCGGCAACATTTTATTCGTTAAATTTGCATCTGGCCTCTTCGACGAAGAACCGGCGGACACACTCGGCTGGCGCCGGAAGATACACACGCCCGAGGCCGTGCGCCTCGCCCGGCAGATCGCCGACGAAAGCACCGTACTGCTCGAAAACCGCAACGGCCTGCTGCCGCTGTCGCCCGGCGAACTGCGGTCGGTGGCCGTTATCGGCCCGAACGCCGACCGCGTGCAGTTCGGCGATTACAGCTGGAGCGCGGATAAGGACAAGGGCGTCACCCCGTTGCGCGGAATCCGGGAATATCTGGCCGGCTCCGGCGTGCGGGTGAACCATGCGGAGGGATGCGATCCCTACTCGCAGGACAAAAGCGGATTCGGCGAAGCCCTGAAAGCCGCCCGCCGGAGCGACGTCGTCGTGGTATTCGTCGGATCGCAGAGCACCATACTCGCACGGGCATCCGAACCGGCGACCAGCGGGGAGGGTTACGACCTCACCAGCCTGCGTCTGCCGGGCGTGCAAGAAGAGCTCGTCGAAGAACTCGCCCGGACAGGCAAGCCGATGATAGTCGTGCTCGTGACGGGCAAACCGTTCGAACTGGCCCGCATCCGGAAATCGGCGGATGCCGTACTTGTGCAGTGGTATGCCGGCGAGGAGGCCGGAACCTCCGTCGCGGGAATACTTTTCGGGAAGACGAATCCTTCGGGCAGGCTTCCCGTCTCGTTTCCGCAGAGCACCGGACACCTGCCGTGCTACTACAACCATCTGTCCACGGACAAGGGCTACTATAATAAGAAGGGTACGCGCTTACGTCTTCTCGGACCCCGAACCGCTCTATCCGTTCGGATACGGATTGAGCTACACGCGGTTCGAATACTCCGGGATGGAGAACGTTTCCAGGGAACTCGCCGAGACCGACACCCTGAGGGTGACCGTCCGCGTGAAAAACACGGGCAGCCGGGCGGGCAGCGAAGTCGTGCAACTGTATGTCCGGGACCTGATAAGTTCCGTTGCGACCCCCGTCAGACAACTCCATGCGTTCGACAAAGTGGAGTTGGCCCCGGGCGAAGAGCGGCCGGTCCGGTTTTCGATCCCCGTTCCGCAACTTTCCCTGTACGACGCGGACATGCGGCGCATCGTCGAACCGGGCGACTTCGAGTTGCAGGTCGGAGCCTCCTCCCGGGACATCCGTCTCCGCGACACGGTAACCGTGACCGGCTGCGCAAAGATCCCGGGTCCAGAGGCGGCTGCGGAAAAAACCGACACCGTCCGGAACCCGGGAGCGGAAGTCGAGATTTCGGGAACGGTGCGCAATGTGCAGGCTGCGGTCATGCCGGGCGTCAGGGTTTACGCCGCATCGGCTCCCGCACGTGCAGTCGTGACCGACAGACACGGAAAGTACGCCCTCCGCATCCGGAGCAATGACCGGATCGTCTTCGAACTGGAAGGCTACGAACGTCGGGAGATCGGCGTCACGGAGGGCGGCAGCCTCGACATAGAATTGGAACCGGCCATGAACTGACCCAAAACCATTAAGATATGAAACCGTACCTTTCTTCATTGTTATTGTCCGCAGGGATCTCCCTGCTGCTTGTCTCATGCGACAGCGGGAGCGCCCGGAAAATCTCGTCATTCGACGAACTGCCCGACCCCACGGCCGACACGCTCTCCGACTGGTCAGGCGTTCCCCGGGGGCTCCATGCCTCGTTCGTGAGTACGGACGCCGCTTTCAGACGTTCGGTCGCCCCGGACGTAACACCCTCGACATCCGTCCGGTTGGAGGGATGGCGCGGCGAACGGATATCCGCCCAGCTGCTACTCTGGACCGCCTCCGGTGCGGACGGCGTGGAGGTCGAGGTGGAACCGTTCAAGTCGGACACATATACGCTTCCCGGAGATGCCGCCCGGGCCCGATTCGTCCGCTATGTCCTGAGCGACGAGTTCGGCAACAAATGCGGCTATCACGATCCGGCGATCTACCCGCCGCATCTGGTCCCGGACATGCTCGACGACATCGATGTTTTCGACCTGAAGGCCCGGAACGTCCGTCCGGTGTGGATAACGGTCTCCGTCCCGGCCGACGCCCCCGCCGGTGAGTATGTTTCGACAGTCAAACTGTATGCAAAAGGCCGGCAGCTCCGAACGTTCGGCATCGGGCTCACGGTCATCGGCCGGGAACTCCCGCCCCCAGCCGAGTGGAACTACTACCTCGACCTCTGGCAGCATCCTGCGGCCGTCGCCCGCGTCGAGGGCCTCGACATGTGGAGCGACGCCCATTTCGAGGCCCTTGTCCCGTATATGCAGCTGCTGGCCGATGCGGGACAAAAGGTCGTCACGACGACACTGAACAAGGACCCGTGGAACAACCAGTGTTTCGACTCCTACGCCGACATGATCGTCTGGACGAAGCATGCGGACGGAACGTGGAGCTACGATTATACGGTCTTCGACCGGTGGGTCGAACTGATGACGGAGCTGGGCATCGACCACGCCGTCAACTGCTACTCGATGCTGCCGTGGAACAACGAACTCCACTACCGGGACGGTGTCACGGGACGTTTCGTCGATGTGACGGCCGATCCGGGCACTCCGGCCTTCGAAGAGCTGTGGGTGCCGTTCCTCACCGACTTCACCCGGCACCTCCGCGAAAAGGGATGGCTTGGACGGACGAACATCGCCATGGACGAACGTTCGCCGGAGGAGATGGCCGATGCGCTCGACCTCCTGCGGAAAACGGCACCCGAACTGGGAATCGCCATGGCCGACAACAAGAACAGCTACCTGAACTATCCTTCGATAAACAGCATGTGCGTCAAAGTCCGCGACCGGATTCCGCCGCAGCATATCGCCGAGCGACGCGCCCGCGGCTTCGTAACGACCTACTACGTCTGCTGCTCGGATCGCTTCCCCAACATGTTCACCTTCTCCGCCCCTGCCGAAGCGGTCTATGCCGGATGGTATACGGCCGCCTGCGGTTACGACGGATTCCTGCGCTGGGCCTACAATTCGTGGGTCGGGGAGCCGCTGACCGACTCGCGTTTCAGGACCTTCCCCGCCGGGGATACATATATCATTTATCCCGGCGCACGTTCTTCCGTCCGGTTCGAGCGACTGGTCGAAGGAATTCAGGATGCTGAAAAGATCTCGGTCCTGAAAAAGGAGTTCGCAGCCGCCGGAACGCCGGAGGCCGCGTCACGGCTCGAACAGCTCGAAACGCTGCTCTCCGGATTCGCCACCATAACCCCGGAGGCAGGCTGGCCCGACAGGCTCTCCCGGGCCAAACGGAAACTCAACGAGCTGTCTCTCTGACACCAACGAAACAAGCCACTCGCAATGAGTGGCTTGTTTTTGGCGGGAACAAGCGGATTTGAACCGCTGATCTCCGGCTTGTCGGGCAGGCGCTCTGAACCAACTCGAGAAACAGAAAGAGAACAGATACACGGTTCAATCCACTTATTGCCATTACCACTGTCCGGATACGGATATTGTCCAGATGGCGGTTGATACGGTCGGCTTCGAGACTTTTGCCTTTGGCACGGTCGCCTTTCGCTTTCCACAGATGGGGAGGAACGCTGAACTGGGTGATCGTACCGTTGACGGCAATACGGCTCATGACAGGAATAGCCGGCTGAACTTTGTGTTTGTCCTTTTTGATGTAAGACATAGAAAACAGACGAGGTAACGATCCGGAAACCGTAACCTCGTCTGAAATCACCTTATTAATTCGGAATTTCTCGAAAAAAAAGCCCTATGCAAATATTAATTCGCTGAAAATTTAACATTTGCACCCGCCTGCCTCTCTCGGAAAACGAACGGGCAGCACCCGCGTACTATCGGAATGCGCGGAAACAGCCGCTTACGAATCAGAACGGCAGGTCGTCCGGATCGTCCGCCGGAACAGAGGGAGACGAAGGTGCCGCAGCCTGAGGCTGGGGAGCCGCAGCAGGCTGCTGATAGCCCCCCTGCTGATAACCTCCGCTTTGCTGATAGCCGCCGCCCTGCTGGTAACCGCTCTGCTGCGCACCGTAGGCCGGGGCCGGAGCGCCGTCCGAAGCCGGATTGTCGCTGCGACGGCCCAGCAAATTCATCGTATCGGCCAGAATCTCCGTCGTATAACGTTTGTTGTTGTCCTTGTCCATCCACTCGCGGGTGCGCAGGCGCCCCTCGATATAGATCTGCGAACCCTTGCGGACAAAGCGGTCCACAACGTCGGCCAGACCCCGCCACAGCGTGATCGTATGCCACTCGGTGTGTTCCTTCGTTTCGTTGGCCTGACGGTCGAACAGCCGTTCGGTCGTCGCCAGGCGGATGCGGGCGACCTTCGCGCCGCCTTCGAGCGTGCGCACTTCGGGGTCTATGCCCACATTGCCGATCAGTATGACTTTATTTACCATTTATTGAAGATTTTTAATCATTTTGCGGAAAAGAACCTCCATGCGCACCCCGGCCTTTTTGCCCTGACGCTGCACATCCTCGTGGTCGCCCACTTCGTCCGAAAGGCCGCAGTTGGTGATGACCGAGACGCCGAAGTGATGTTCTCACCGTTCTTGGCG
>ENA-UEYI01002258-UEYI01002258.1-human-gut-metagenome-genome-assembly--contig:-NODE-2258-length-13750-cov-4.432166_pt1 | contig 13750 bp, 8 predicted proteins | sample MGYA00242900_ERZ507916 | MGnify/ENA primary metagenome ERZ507916 (study PRJEB26167, sample SAMN06115521) | human gut metagenome | host: Homo sapiens | place: China:Chongqing | collected 2015-09-02...
AGAGAGCTGCGTATAAATAGCAGCGGAGTAACCCTTTTTCACAGAGGGAACAATGGTATCCTCCATCAAGCGGGCGAATCCGCTGGTAAGCCCGTCGGAGGTGGCGAATTTCTTATAGCCATAGGTATTTTTGCAGGCGCTGTGTTCCGGGATACGAAGGGAATAACCTCCAAATTCCGAGAGTGCCAGTACACGCTTAGACCTGGGAATCGGAAGACCCAGGAAATAATAGTGGAGGCTGTTAATGTCACCGCAGCCCTGGTCAAACCAGCCGCTGGCGGAATCCACCAGACGGGAAGAATCCAGCTTGTGAATCATGTCTGTGACCTGTTTCGTAGAAAACTGTCCCCACCCCTCATTAAATGGAATCCATGTAACAATGGAAGGATGATTGTACAGCGCCCGGATCATGCCCCGGATATCATCCACATATTCCTGCCGTCCGTCCTCATCTGTGCGGGAGAGAAGCTTCGCATGAATGTCCTTCACTGGAATGCGCATCCAGTTCAGTAAGGTAGCAAGGTAGGTGACAAACCAGTGATGGTAGGAGGAACCGCCGTTTGGCATGTCCTGCCAGACCAGCATGCCCATGCGGTAGCAGTGGAAATACCAGCGGTCTGCCTCAATCTTGCCGTGCTTGCGCAGCATGTTAAAGCCAAGATCCTTCATGGCACGGATGTCATAGATCAATGCCTCATCGCTGGGGGCTGTGTAAAGTCCGTCCGGCCAGTAGCCCTGGTCCAGAACCCCGCTCTGGAAATAAGGCTCATGATTCAGGAAAAAGCGGGGATATCTGTCCTCTGCCATCTGAACGTCGCATTTCCTAAGGGCAAAATAGGTAAGAACCCGGTCTTCCCCATATTCAATGGAAACGGGATACAGCCAGGGCTTCTCCGGGGACCAGTGTTTCTGGTATTTGGCAGGAACAGGAATGGAAATTTCTTTCCCCGGTTTCAGGAAGGCTTCGGTGATGGGCTGCTGGCAAAGCTCATCCGTCACGCCGTCCGCATCCAGATAGACCGGCGGATAAATCCGGCAGAGAGCGGAAGCGTGGACCGATCCTTTAGCGTCTTCGCAGGAGTCAGAAGAAGTCTTATCACTATCTGGCTGTACATCATAAGAGACATTGCCTGTGCCGTAACGATTGTCCGGGCATTCTGTGCGCATCCGGATCTTCACATGCCCATTGTCAAAATCCGGGGTGATCCGCAGATCTCTTATGTAATCCTCTGGCACAATCTCCATCCACACAGTCTGCCAGATTCCGCTCTGTGCGGTATAGAACATGCCGCCTCTTTCCAGCTGCTGTTTGCCTCTTGCGTGGTAGGAGGTGTCGCTGAAGTCGCGGACGCTGATCAGAATGGAAATAACCAGGTTCTCCCCTACAAAATCCGTAATATCCGCGGAGAATGGAAGGTAGCCGCCCTTGTGGTAGGTGACGAACTTACCGTTAATATAAACGCTGCAGATCTGGTCTACCGCTCCGAAATGAAGAAGGAGCCGCTGACACGTTGGATCAAAGCTGCCCTCTGGAAGCTGAATCACCCGGGAATACCACAGGGTTTCATCGGGAAGCAGCTGTCTGTTTACCTGGGACAAAGGTGCTTCCGGGGAAAAGGGAACCAGGATCTGTCCGTCAAATGGAAAATATTCGTTTTCATAAAACTGCCAGGGCAGGATGCGGCTGTCCGTGATCAGATAATCCCACATTCCGTTCAGGTTGATCCAGCGCCCGCGTACCATGCCGGGACGTGGATATTCCTTTAATGTCTGTCCGTCTGCCGCCTGGCTGGTCCAGATTGTATCCAGATTTTTCAAAAATAAGTCCTCCTTCGAGTTTACTGATAATATTTTATACTATCTTTCATTATACACGAATTGCGCGCTTTTGCAATTGAAAAAGAGGGTATATTATGTTAGGATAGAAAGGATTGATGGAGGGGAGAAAATGAATAATTCACAAAACAAGAACCTGCTGACAGAAGGGTCCATCTGGAAAAAACTGATGGGCTTCGCATTCCCGCTTTTTCTGGGAAACCTGTTTCAGCAGCTGTACAATACTGCAGATTCTTTGATCGTAGGAAATTTTCTGGGAAGTGATGCGCTGGCAGCAGTCAGCTCATCCGGCAGCCTTACCTTTTTGCTGGTAGGATTTTTCCAGGGAATGGCAATGGGAGCCGGCGTTATTATAGCCAGGTATTTTGGCGCAAGACAGCAAAAGGAGCTGCAAAAAGCCATCCACACTACGGTAGCCTTTGGTATTTTATGCGGAATCCTTCTGACCATATCCGGTGTTGTGCTGGCGCCGAAGATCCTGGTCCTGATGAAAACCCCGGCAGATATTTTGCCCAAATCTACCCTGTATTTCCAGGTATATGCCATGGGTTCACTGGGACTGGTTCTTTACAATAACTTTGTAGGCATTATGCAGGCGGTAGGAGACAGCCGCCATCCGCTGTATTACCTGATTTTTTCATCCCTGATCAATGTGACCCTGGACATGGTTTTCGTTGGAGCAATGGGAATGGGCGTGGAAGGGGCTGCACTTGCAACCATCATTGCCCAGTTTGCAAGCGCACTTTTGTGCCTGTATCGTCTCATGAAGAAGAGCCCGGAGGAATATACGGTTTCTCTTAGAAAAATAAATCTGGATCCCTATATGGTGAAGCAGATCGTGTCCAACGGTCTTCCGGCTGGCGTGCAGAACTCTGTAATTGCCATTGCCAACGTTGTGGTCCAGTCCAATATCAACAGCTTCGGCAAGCTGGCAGTGGCAGGCTGCGGAGCTTATTCCAAGGTGGAGGGCTTCGGATTCCTGCCGATCACCTGTTTTTCCATGGCACTGACTACTTTTATCAGCCAGAACCTTGGAGCCAAGAAATACGACCGCGCGAAAAAGGGCGCGCGCATTGGAATCCTGTGCAGCATTTCCATGGCAGAAGTGGTTGGAATTATTGTGTATTTTGCAAGTCCGGTTCTGATTGCTGCCTTTAACAATGATCCGGGAGTGGTGGAATATGGCGTGAGAGAGGCACATGTCATTACTTTATTTTACTTTTTGCTTGCCTTTTCCCACTGTATTGCAGGCCTGATGCGAGGGGCAGGCAGGGCTACTGTGCCTATGTTTGTCATGCTTGCCTGCTGGTGTGTGATCCGTGTGACTTACATTACTGTAGCGGTAAAAATACATCCGGTGATCCAGACCGTGTTCTGGGCTTATCCGCTGACCTGGACCTTAAGCTCCATTCTGTTTCTGATCTTCTATCTGAAATCAGACTGGATCCACGGATTTGAGAAAAAAAGAGGATAAGAACAGCAATCGCGGAGTCAGCACTGGAAAGTGTTGCAGGACTTTTGAGCTGGCAGCAGGTTATAGCAGAAGGAGTAATTAGATCAGATGAACGTACTGAATATAGAACATGTAAGCAAAATTTTCGGAGATAAAAAAATATTTGATGATATTTCTTATGGAATCCATGATGGTGATAAGATTGGTATTATCGGAATCAATGGAACAGGAAAAAGTACTTTGCTTAAGATCATTGCAGGGGAAGAAGAGACCGATGAGGGACAGGTAATTACGCAGAACGGGCTTCGGATCACCTATCTGCCCCAGATGCCGGATTTTCCAAAGGGAGCCATTGTGCAGGATTATGTGGCGGACGGTAAATGGCAGAAGGACTGGAGTACCCAAAGTGAGGCAAGGAATATTCTGAACAAGCTTGGCATCACTGAGCATGACGCCCTGGTGGAGCAGCTTTCCGGCGGCCAGAAGAAAAAGGTTGCCCTTGCCCGCACCCTTGTGAATCCTTCCGATGTGCTGATCCTGGACGAGCCTACCAACCATCTGGACAATGAGATGGTGACCTGGCTGGAGGATTACCTCAACCGGTTTAAGGGCGTTGTGATCATGGTTACTCATGACCGTTATTTTCTTGATAAGGTAACCAACAAGATCCTGGAGATTAGCCATGGGAAAATTTATTCCTATGATGCCAACTATTCCGGGTTCCTGGAACTGAAGGCGCAGAGGGAAGAAATGGAGCTGGCGTCCGAGCGGAAGAGACAGAGTGTTCTTCGCATGGAGCTGGAGTGGGCCAAGCGTGGCTGCCGCGCCAGAAGCACCAAGCAGCGTGCCCGCCTGGAGCGTCTGGAAGCGTTAAAAAACGGCAAGGCACCTACCCAGGATCTGGATGTGCAGATGGATTCCGTGGAGACCCGCATGGGAAAGAAAACTGTGGAGCTTCACCATGTTTCCAAACATTATGGGGATAAGGTGATCCTGGATGATTTTGATTATATTGTGCTGAGAAACCAGCGACTTGGCATTATCGGGCCCAACGGCTGCGGCAAATCTACCCTAATCCGCATCATTGACGGAATGGTGCAGCCAGACAGCGGTGAGGTGGAGCTTGGGGAAACCATTAAGATCGGTTATTTTGCCCAGGAAGTGCCGGATATGGATGGGAACCAGAGGGTGATCGACTATATCCGTGATGTGGCGGAATTTATTCCTACAAGAGACGGACGGATCAGTGCGTCTATGATGCTGGAGAGGTTTTTGTTTGATTCTGCTATGCAGTACACGCCGGTTGCCAAGCTTTCCGGCGGGGAGAAGAGACGTCTCTATCTTCTGAAAGTGCTGATGGAGGCGCCTAACGTGCTTCTTCTGGATGAGCCAAGCAATGACCTTGATATTCCGACTCTGACCATTCTGGAGGATTATCTGTCCTCTTTTTTCGGAATTGTGATTACCGTGTCACATGATCGCTATTTCCTGGATGATGTGGTGGACCGTATTTTTGCATTTGAGGGAAATGGAAAGCTGACTCAGTATGAGGGCGGCTACACCGATTATGTGGAGGCGAAAGCTCGGAGATTTGGCGGAGATGGCAGCTCTGCCGGGGCAGCTGATAAGTCTGGTTCCGGGGCGGATGGCAACGGTGAGGAACCGAAGAAAGCCACCAAAAAGGACTGGAAGCAGGGACAGAACCGCCAGGAGAAGCTGAAATTCTCTTATAAGGAAGAGCGGGAGTACGCGACCATTGATGATGATATCGCGAAATTGGAAGAGAAAATTGCCAAGCTGGAAAACGACATGATGGCAAACGCCACTAATTCCGTGAAGCTTCGGGAAATCATGGCGGACAAGGAAGCCGCAGAGCAGCAGCTGGAAGAGAAGATGGACCGCTGGGTTTATCTCAATGACTTGGCGGAGAAGATTGAGGCACAGAAGAATGGGTGACCATGATCAGGCATCGGAGGTTCCGGAAGGCCAGAAGAGCAGAGAAGTTCTGGAAGGCTTTAGGAAAAACAGAAATGAACTGCTTCGGAAAATCCCGAAAATTGACAGGCTCATGGAGATGGAATCAGTAAAGGCGCAGTGTGAGCTGTATGGATACCAGATTGTGCTGGAAGCTGCGAGAAAAGCCCAGGAGCAGCTGCGGGAAGTGCTGCGGACGGGCAGCTGCATCGGATCGGAAGAAAGCTGCCTGGAAACTGGCAGACAAGAAAGTCCTGCTGATGTTCCGAAGAGGAATGCAGACGAATCAGAATGTTTATATGATGAAAAAAATAAGGAACAAAATATTCAGAGTTCCAGTACGTTTGAGCAGTATCTTCTTGTAAAAATGCAGGAGATTTTATCTCGGCAGGATCAGCGGCGGATGCAGCGGGTGATCAATGCAACGGGCGTGATCCTGCATACCAATCTTGGACGTGCACCTCTGGGAGAAAAGCTGGTGTTTGAGCTTGTGCCCCTTATGACCGGATACACCAACCTGGAAATGAACCTGGAAGATGGAAAGCGGGGCAGCAGGTACGACCATTTTTCCGAAAATCTGTGCAGGCTCACAGGAGCAGAAGCATGCCTTGCAGTCAATAATAATGCGGCAGCTGTCCTTGTAATGCTGACAGCGCTGGCATCTGGTGGGGAGACCGTTGTGTCCAGAGGAGAGCTTGTGGAAATCGGCGGCAAATTCCGGATCCCGGACGTATGCAGCCAGAGCGGAACCACCCTTGTGGAAGTGGGAACCACCAACCGCACTTATCTGGAAGATTACCAGAATGCGGTGACAGAAAATACCGCCGCGTTCTTCAAGGTTCACACCAGCAACTATCAGATCACAGGCTTCACCCATGAACCAACCGTGGAAGAGCTTGCCAAGGCAGCTCACAGCCACGAAATCCCCCTTCTGGTGGATCTTGGAAGCGGCTGTCTTGTGGATCTGGCATCCTATGGCCTTGGCACTGAAAAACAGGTTCAGGAGCTTCTGGCAAAAGGAGCAGACCTTGTATCCTTCAGCGGCGACAAGCTGCTTGGCGGCCCACAGGCAGGGATTCTGGCAGGCCGCAGGGATCTGATCGAAAAGATTGCGAAGCATCCCCTTATGCGCGCCCTTCGCATTGATAAATTTACAGCGGCTTCCCTGGACAGAACTATAAGTCTGTATCTGAAAGAGGATATCCGTCAGGAAATCCCAGTGTACGAGATGATGAGCCGAAGCGCCGCGCAGCTGGAAACTATGGCGCGGGAGCTGGCCACGGAAGTTGTCAGATTTTCTGGTGAGCATATATCTGAATGTAATTCGCGGCTGAACTCCTGGGAAAAGCCACTGCCTGGTCAGCCGCAAAAACGAGGGTTCAATCAAGACGCGAACAGCAGATTCCTATTCGAAATTGTTCCCACAACCAACGTCACAGGCGGCGGCACCACGCCGGGGAAAACTCTGCCTGGATTTGCCCTGGGAATAAAACCCCGTGACAGCAGCATATGCGCCGAAGAAATCAGCCATCGCCTAAGAACCCTTTCCACCCCAGTAATCGGTCACATCCAGGATGACTGCGTCTATCTGGAAATGCGAACCCTCCTGCCTGGAGATTTGGAAATTTTGAAAAAAGAATTAAAAGATCTGTAGAGAAATAATGAAACTATAAATGAGCAAGCTCGTGATTTTGCATAAAAGAAAGGCACCTTAAATTCGATTATGTTGTATAATGAAAGTGACCAAACAAACATTTGCAACATTCACGAGAAAGAAGGTGCCTCTTGCAAATACTATACATCATTCGTCATTTATATACAACCAGTTTAAGAAATTTAACCTATGCAAATCTTATTCTAACAGAGTGATAAATCATCTCATGAGCATCCTGATCAGCATTTTCATTTCAGGGTACCATGGGAAAACCACGGACTTTGCTAAAAACAGTTCCTGCCACAGAACTACGATCGCCCATTTTCTCAATTCTGGGAAATGGGATGATCCATTACTTGCAGATACATTAAAACGTTCTGTCATTGAGATTATTTATTCAGAAGCAGCACGCACCGGAAAGCCTGTTTTCTGTATTGTAGACGATACGATAGCTTCAAAGACAAAGCCTTCGTCACGGGCTCTGCATCCAATTGAAGATGCGTATTTTCACCAGTCCCATTTAAAGGGAAAACAGGATTATGGGCATCAGGCAGTTGCTGTTATGCTTTCCTGTAACGGCATTGTTCTGAATTATGCTTTTGTAATGTACAATAAATCAGTCTCCAAGATTGACCTTGTACAAAACATTGCAAGGGAACTGCCTGTTCCACCGGCAATGTCCTATTTTCTTTGTGACTGCTGGTATGTTTCTGAAAAAATAATCAATACCTTTGCACGAAAGGGCTTTCATACCATCGGTGCTTTAAAAACAAACCGGATGCTGTATCCCTTTGGAATCCGGCAGAAACTCAGTGAGTTTGCTGCACTTTTATCAGTCACGTATGCCGATTTTCACCTTGTGACAGTGAAAAAACAGAAATACTATGTGTACCGATACGAAGGAAAACTCAATGGGATTGAAAACGCTGTGGTTCTATTAAGCTATCCTGAAAAAGCATTTGGAAAGCCCAAAGCATTGAGAGCTTTTCTTAGTACGGATGTATCACTATCAACGGATGAAATCCTGTCTTATTACGTGTGCCGGTGGCCGATAGAAGTATTTTTCCGCCAGTGTAAGGATAAACTGGCATTGGACAGCTACCAGATCCGTTCTGCGCAGGGAATCCGAAGGTACTGGCTGATTATGTCATTGGCACATTATATGTGTGTTATAGGAAATGGGGAATCCAGTTCTTTTGAAAATGGTTATCGCCAAATCTGTGACGTTATTCAGCTAGAAAAATATCGGTATATATTCCAATGTGCAAAGGCAAGTAATGATTTTGATGCATTTATGAAAGTGGCAGTATAACTTTGTGCAATTTTTTAAATTTGCTCATTTATAGTAATGAAATATATTTTGCGGCAGAGGAGAATAAAGTCATGGATATGAAAAAAAGAAGAGATCTGCAGCTGGCTTACATTGCGGATGAAACAATTATGGAGGAGCAGAGCAGGTGCAGGAAAATCCTGCAAAAACTTCTTTGCAAATTATAACTGTACAATCATAGATGTGGCAAAAGTAAAAATAGGTGACAACTCAAGATTGGAAAAAGCAAGGCGTGACCGAAGTCACGCCAGATTTTTTAGTTATGCCAAGCCAGTCTCACGCTTGCAGAGTGGATTTCTCCAGTGAGCCAGTCGCAGTCGTTGGTGATCCAGTCCATGATGCCGAGCTGGCGGGTTTCCCAGGCAACGGTGGCTTCGTGGGCTTCCGGGGTCTCCTCTGTTTCCATGGTGGTGTCGATCTCGTCATAGCCGAAAATATAGCCGCCTGCGCTCCAGATGCTGAAGTTGCTGTCCGGGCCGGGATCAATCTTGCCTTCTCTTGCGGCGACCAGACCGTCATGTCTTGCCTTGTATTCTTCCTCGCAGCCAGGTTTCAGTTTGGTCATGAACATTCTGTGGCGGATCAGCTCTTTGTTTTCGCGGACAACGCCGAAGTTGTGGTACATCAGGCGCATATTTTCCCCCGGAGTGGAGATCCAGGTGAAAGTATCCTCAATCCTGGCGGTAAGTGCCTGGATCTGGGCTTTTTTCTCTTCCGAAAATTCGTGATTTCCGTCGGTTTCGTAATATCCGAAAATCAGGGAATCACAGTTCCAGATGCTGAAATTATGTACCTTCTCCTGATCCAGAAATGCGGTAAGTTCCGGCCAGATCTCGCCAAGTTTTCTGCGGTAGTCGTTCTTTTTACCTTCTTTTAATTCCATTGCAAAGCTATGTCTTTCCATAAAAAACCTCCATACATCATATTAGATTTTTCTTCTGTTCCTTACAATAGCACAATTTCCGACAATAATCCACACCCTATATTGACATCTGCCGAAGACTTCTATACAATAAGAGAATTAGAGCGTGTTTGAAAAATCATTCCCGCAATCTGCACGCCCCACTTTGCGGTATATTTTGCCCGAATTCGGTTGCCGTAGCCCGCTACGGCGCCCTCATCCGAACAAAATCTCCCACAAATTGTGGCGTACATCTTGCAGAAAGCCTTTTTCAAACACGCTCTGGCCTTTTGGCAAACCAGTTTTTGATTTGAAAGGAGAGAGTAATTTTTGGAAAAAGAAAAAAATATCCAGGAAAACAAAATGGGCGTGATGCCTGTGGCAAAGCTTCTGCTTACCATGTCCGTGCCTATGATGATTTCCATGCTGGTCCAGGCGCTTTATAACATTGTGGACAGTATGTTTGTTGCGAAACTCAGCGAAAATGCACTGACAGCAGTTTCCCTTGCTTTTCCGGTACAGAACCTGATGATCGCGGTGGGAACCGGTACAGGTGTAGGTATCAATGCCCTGGTTTCCCGTGCCCTTGGGGAAAAGAAAAATGAATATGCCAACAGCGCGGTAAACAACGGTATTTACCTTGCTATTTTCAGCTTCATCGGATTTGCCATTGTGTGCGGATTTTTCGCTCCGGCATTTTTCAGCGTGCAGACCGATGATCCCCAGATCCTGGCATACGGCGTGGATTATGTGCGGGTGATCGGAATCATGTCTTTCGGTCTGTTTATCCAGCTGTGTGCGGAGAAGCTTCTGCAGTCCACGGGAAAAACCATATATTCTATGGCAACCCAGCTGATTGGTGCTGTGATCAATATCATTTTAGACCCGATTATGATCTTTGGTCTCTTTGGATTCCCGAGAATGGAAGTAACCGGTGCGGCGCTTGCTACTGTAACCGGACAGATCATTGCAGCTGTGATCGGTGTGATCATGAACATCAAGCTGAACAAGGAACTGCATATTTCCCTTGTGAAATATAAACTGAACGGGGAAGTGATCCGTCACATTTACAGCGTTGGATTCCCGTCTATCATCATGGCTTCCGTTGGTTCGGTTATGACCTTTGGAATGAACAAGATCCTGATGGGATTTACTTCCACAGCAACTGCGGTATTCGGCGTATACTTCAAGCTGCAGAGCTTTATCTTTATGCCGGTATTTGGTCTGAACAATGGTCTGGTACCTATCGCCGCATACAACTACGGTGCGAGAAAGCCGGATCGTATTACCAAGGCCATAAAGCTGAGCATCACCTACGGCGTGTGCATTATGCTGGCAGGATTTGCAGTATTCCAGCTTTTCCCGGGAGCGCTTCTTGGAATCTTCAGCGCATCTGAGGACATGCTGGCAATTGGTATCCCGGCCCTTCGGATCATTAGTCTCAGCTTTTTGATCGCAGGATTTTCTGTGGTGGCATCCTCTGTGTTCCAGGCACTGGGACATGGCTTCCTCAGCCTTGCCGTGTCTGTGCTCAGACAGCTGATTGTACTGCTTCCTGCAGCCTTTATCCTTGCAAAAGTGGGAGGACTTGGAGCCTGCTGGTGGGCATTCCCTATCGCGGAGGTATTCTCCGGGGCGGTTTGCTTTATTTTCATCCGCTATACATTTAAGAAAGAGATTTATCCTCTTTATGAGAATGCAGGGAAATAATTGGAATTGTGACAAAATACAAGAAAGCCTCCAGAGCGATTTTACTCTGGAGGCTTTCCTGGTATTCTGGTATATGTGTCGTATATAAATAAATCACTATGCCATATGCACCGTCACATGATATTCTTTTTTACCATCCTCAACAGGAACCACATTTCCTTCCACCTGTTTTCCATCCACTTCCAGATAAGCAACGCCTTTTTCCACATTGTTCGGGTTCTTCACATCGAAGTAGTAAGTGGCACCGCGGAAGCGGCGGGTGAGGGTGAAGTCACCGAATCCTTCCGGAATGCACGGATCAATGGAGAGTCCGTCATAGGTTGGCTGTACGCCAAGGATTGCCTGAGAGAGATTGACAAAGGTCCAGGCTGCTGTTCCTGTGAGCCAGCTGTTTTTTGCTTCGCCGTGGCGGGCCGCATCCCGTCCGGCGATCATCTGGGAATAAACGTAAGGCTCAGTACGGTGGATCTCACTGATGTTTTCAATATAGGATGGACAGGTCTTTTTGTAAATTTCAAAAGCACGGTTTCCTCTGCCGATCACAGTTTCCGCAATGGAAATCCATGGATTGTTGTGACAGAAGATACCTGCGTTTTCCTTGTATCCCGGCGGGTAGGAGGAAATCTCCCCAAGGTTCAGGTAATATCTGGTATAAGCAGGCTGGTGAAGCATAATGCCGTACTTGGTATCCAGACGCTCTTTCACAGAATCCAGTGCTTTCTTGGCAAGGCCTTCCTTCACGCCGATTCCGGCAATAATGCAGAAGCCCTGAGGCTCAATGAAAATCTGTCCCTCTTCGCATTCATGGGAGCCAACCTTCTGGGAGACAGCATCATAAGCACGAAGGAACCATTCTCCGTCCCAGCCAGCGTCCAGAACGGCCTGGTACATTTCATCCACAGCCTTCTGCGCGATTTTTGCCTCTTTTTCCTTCCCAACACGTCTGCAGATTTCCGCAAACTCATTTCCATATTTCACGTACATACCTGCAATAAACACAGACTCTGCAACTGGTCCCTCGGAAGGCCCGGTAGTCTGGAAAGACTCTCCAGGCTCATTGGAGAAGCAGTTCAAGTTCAGGCAGTCGTTCCAGTCTGCCCGTCCGATCAGCGGAAGCTTGTGCGGTCCAAGATGGGTGCGGCTGTACTCGAAGGAACGGCGCAGATGCTCAAACAGGGTTGCTGCTTTTTCCATATGACAGTCAAAGGCAACCATCTCGTCTAAGATCGCGTAGTCTCCAGTCTCCTTTAAGTAAGCTGCCACCGCTGCGATCAGCCACAGCGGGTCATCGTTAAATCCGCTTCCAATATCCAGGTTGCCCTGCTTGGTAAGAGGCTGGTACTGATGGTAAGCGCTTCCGTCCTCAAACTGGGTGGCAGCGATGTCCAGGATTCTTTCCCTTGCGCGCTCCGGGATCAGATGGACGAAGCCAAGAAGATCCTGGCAGGAATCACGGAATCCCATGCCGCGTCCGGTTCCGGATTCGTAGTAGGAAGCGGAGCGGGACATGTTAAAGGTAACCATACACTGGTACTGGTTCCAGATATTTGCCATACGGTTTACATGAGGATCCTGGCTCTCTACGTGATAGCGGGAGAGAAGCTCATCCCAGTATGCATTCAGCTGGGCAAAGGCGGCATCCACCTGCTGGGAAGCGGCGAATTTCTCCATAATCTTCTTAGCCGGATCCTTCTTGATCACATTTGGTGCTTCCCATTTGTCATCCTTGGGATTCTCGCAGTAGCCAAGAAGGAACACAAATTCTTTCTCCTCGCCCGGTGCCAGGGTAACGTTGATCTGCTGGCTGGCAATTGGGTACCATCCGCTGGCAACGGAGTTGCGGCTCTTTCCTTCCTCCACAGCAATCGGATTATTGTTTCCGCGGCCAAGTCCCAGGAAATCATCACGGCTGGTATCAAAGCCATTCACCGGGGCATTTACTGTGAAAAAGCTGTAGTGGTTGCGGCGCTCTCTGTACTCGGTCTTATGGTAAATGGTGCTGCCGATGATCTCCACCTCACCAGTGCTTAAGTTTCGCTGGTAGTTGGTCATATCATCCACTGCATTCCACAGACAGAACTCCACATAGGAAAAAAGGGAAATCTCTTTCGCAGCATCAGAGTTGTTTTTCAAAGTCAGCTTGTTGATCTCGCATGGAGTGTCAACTGGAACAAAAGCTAGAAGGTCCGCTGCCAGCCCGTTCTTTTCCCCGTGGAAGCGGCTGTAGCCAAGACCGTGGCGGCACTCATAGGCATCCAGAGACGTGCGGGTAGGCATTGCCCCCGGGTTCCAGATAGAGTCTCCGTCCTTGATGTAGTAATATTTTCCGTTGGAATCCACCGGAATGTTGTTGTAGCGGTAGCGGGTGATGCGAAGGAGCTTGGCGTCCTTATAAAAGCTGTAACCGCCGCAGGTGTTGGAGATCAGGGAAAAGAAATCCTGAGAGCCAAGGTAATTGATCCAGGGCAGCGGAGTGTCCGGGGTAGTAATGACATATTCTTTATTCACATCATCGAAATGTCCGAAATTCATGAAGTAATCCTCCTTAAAAAGTTCTGTTCTTGTCTATTTGACCGTATCTTAAATTACAGATCGCAAAAATGATTCGTTTATTTATGGTATAACGCCAATTGGAATTGTGAGATAATTAACATACGAAAACGAATAAGTTCTGGCAAAAAGAAGTAATAGTAAAGAATAATGGTCTACATTTGCCCTAAGTATAATAGATAGACTGACGAAAAGCAACTGAAAAATTACAGTAAAAATTAAATCTATTATATATGACAAATCAGAGATTTAAAGCACGAAAATTTTCGCGAAAACTTTTCGGAAACTTTCACGGTTCCAGATGAAAATGTAAAAAACACAAGAGATGAAATTGTGCAATAG
>ENA-UEYI01002261-UEYI01002261.1-human-gut-metagenome-genome-assembly--contig:-NODE-2261-length-13744-cov-4.244457_pt1 | contig 13744 bp, 15 predicted proteins | sample MGYA00242900_ERZ507916 | MGnify/ENA primary metagenome ERZ507916 (study PRJEB26167, sample SAMN06115521) | human gut metagenome | host: Homo sapiens | place: China:Chongqing | collected 2015-09-02...
TAAATTATCCATTTAATTTAGATGATGTGAACAAGTGCAGATTGCAGGAAGAAGCTGAAATAAACACAGTGCATAAAAAACAGCCCCCATTTTTTATGTATGTAAAAGAAAATTTGGATATGTTATGATATAGACACGGTCAAGGACAGGCACCACCTTCCAAGACTGAAACACCACAATGCCGGATGCATACGGCAGAGGATGTTCATATGATATCTGAACAGAACGCCATAGGTATACCCTGTGGTCGGGAGCCGATGTCATATGTCTACTCTGTGCTATGCATCCGGCTATTTTTTTTGCCGCGGCATTCGGAGCATGGCAATTAGATCATTACATTTGTTAGTCAGGGCGCGCACTGGCGGACAGATGCTCATAGCGGAAATAACATCACGATTTGGAGTCTGTATAGACTGACAAGGTGTATTTCGTATGGACATCGTCCCCTGCGTGCCTTTTTCTCTGGGACAGCAGTCGCGTTATGGGCATCTGCCGCTTGGTGTGTTCCTTGCAGAAAGGAACGATTATGGAAAACGCAAATGTTCAGAATGCTGCCGCTATCACCGATAAGACCACCCTCGGCGAACTGCTTGCAATGCTTGACCTCGCTGATAAGGCAGGCAAGATGCCGACACCGAGAGAACTGTTTGAGACTGCCGGTTCGCCGATATCCGATATGAATGGCTGCACTCTCTTCAGCAACGGCTTCGCCATCTATCAGAATGTCACTGGGCGCACTGTTGTCTGGCTGCCGTACTGCAAGAGCTTCACCTATTACTTCGGCAAGCTCCGTGATTCCGAGAAAGACACGCTGACAGAGACCTATGAGCTGCCGGATGGATTTCTGGAAACACAGCCGTGGGTGATCGCAGTAACACTGATCGGCGACCATCGTGTGGAGGCAAACAGCATGAACCGCACCGGCAGCCGCAAGGATACCACAGATTATGACAGCGCCGATAACGGCGATAAAGACGGTGATGCAGAGGAGGCTTTGGCAGATCCGTATCGCAGGGCATTCAACTGGTATGACGGACGCATGGGCGAGAATCCGCAGGATGCCGTGGAGCGCAGAGAGACACGCGAGGAGATGCTTGCAGACATGACGGACAAGCAGCGTGAAGCCTTTATTATGTACTTCAGGGATGGTATGACGCAGGAAGAGATTGCTTCATATATAGGGGTAAGCCGTGATTCCATAAATGACAGGCTTGAAGGTGCATTGAAAAAAGCAAAAAAATATTTTTAGGATACCCACAAAAAGACCTCTCCCACGACAGTATATGAGAGGGCTTGAAAAGAAACCAAACCGCAAGCGGCTGCAAAGCCCTCGCAGCCGAACCATTATTACATCGGTCGAAAGACCTGAACAGAAAGGAAATGCTTATGCCTATGGAAAACAGAGTCCCGAAAAACCGCTACAACGGCGGTGCCGCAACCGATGCCGACAAGCAGGACAAGCCCGATGTGCTGAAGATGATCGAAACGGCAATGGACAAGCGTGCGGCGGGCATCGCACAGACGGTCACGGATATGTTCCGTTTCATGTCGATGGCATCTGCCATGCTCCCGAATATGGAGATGGATGTCGGTGTGTTCCGTCTGAAGATCGACGATGACGGCATCTTTTTCGAGATCAACCATCCGTTCCGCAAGCGCAAGCAGCGTGATATCTCCAATGACTGCTGTGCCGAGGAGCCGGACAACTATGATGATGACGAGGAGGGACTGATTTATGACGGAGACTGAAAAGAAATTCCCTGTGCCGGGACCGCTTCCCGTAGACGCAAAGAAGCTGATCGATGGGCTTGGCACGATCTTCGGCGGCGTGATCCAGCTTCTGGCAGCAATGGAGCCGAACATGGCAAAGGAGCTGGCGGACATGGCGATCAACGGTGTGCCAAAGGAGACTGCGCCGGAGGAAATCAATCCGGACGATTTCGAGGAGATCATCACCGCTGACGATCTGCCGTGGGATACAGAGCCGGAGCAGCCCGAAGAGCCGAAACCTGCGGAAAAGCCCAAACCGAAGAAGGCGGCAAAGAGGGCGGAGCCTGCATCGGAGCTGACCGCTGATGACCTCATCCGCGTGGTGACGCAGAAGATCAAGCAGAACCGTGCCAACAAGGACAAAGTGCTGGCGCTGCTGAAATCCTACGGTGCGGCAAAAGTCAGCGATATACCTGCGGACAAGTACGAAGCGTTTCTCACTGACCTGTCGCAGCTCTGATCGGAGGTGGCACGATGCCGGATGTTCATGCACTTCTGAGTGCATCCAGTTCCAAGCAATGGCTTCACTGTCCGCCGTCCGTCCGCCTGCAGGAGAACTTTCCGAACGAGAGCTCCGTGTATGCCGCCGAGGGAACATTCGCTCATGAGGTCTGCGAGTACAAGGTCCGCAAGTATCTGAAGGAGCGTGTGAAACGTCCGCAGTCCGAGGAATATGACACCGAGGAAATCGAGCAGATCACAGATGTGTATGCGGAGTTCGTGATCTCCATCATTGAGCAGATGAAGGAGAACGGCTGTGAGTCGCTTGCTTTTGTTGAGGAGCGTGTGGACTACAGCCACATTGCCCCTTCCGGCTTTGGCACGGCAGATATGCTCATCATCGGTAAGGACGAGCAGGGACGCGGAATCCTTCATGTATGCGATTTCAAGACGGGTGCAGGCGTGTTTGTGGATGCAGACCACAACAGCCAGATGATGCTCTATGCGATCGGAGCTTTAGCCGCCTACGGCTTTTTGTATGATATTGAGATCGTGCGTATGAGCATCATTCAGCCTCGTCTGGATAATATCAGCACATTCGAGTGCAGCAGAGCCGAGCTTGAGGAATGGGGCGAGAGCATCAAGCCCATTGCGAAACTTGCCTACGAGGGCAAAGGTGAACAGCACCCCGGCGACTGGTGTCGGTTCTGCCGTGCAAAGCCTGTTTGCAAAGCGTGTGCCAATGAAGCACTGGCACTCTGCCGTGAGGATTTCCTTGACCTCGATGCCGGAGCATTCGATGATACTGCGGAGGAAAGCGATATGACCGCACCCTACGAAGCGGATATACAGACTGCCGTATTCAAGCAGCCGGGACTGATTCCTATCAGCGAACTTGCGGAGATCCTGCCGACTCTGAACCGCATCAGCTCTTGGATCGAGGCGGTATTCGCATTCGTATCCTCCGAGGCGATCAATCACGGTGTACCGATTCCCGGCTATAAGGTGGTCGAAGGGCGCAGCAAGCGTGTATTCACAGATACAAAAGCTGTGGTCGATACCGCTGTTCAGAACGGGTACACCGACCTTTACAAGCAGACGCTCATCACGCTGACGGAATTTGAAAAGATGATGGGCAAGAAAAAGTTCAACGAGCTGCTCGGTGAGTATGTCGCCAAGCCACCCGGAAAGCTGGCACTTGTGCCGGAGAGCGATCCGAGAGAACCCGTTGATCTCACAACACCCGGTCAGGAATTTGAAGTTCTCTCTGATGATGAGTGAGGATCATACAATAATGCCGCAATTATTCTGTTTGGTGAATACGCAAAATTGAATGAAATATAGGAGGTATACTATGGCAAACACAACACCCGCGACTAAAGTGGTTATTCCCTGTCGCATTTCTTTTGCGAACATCTGGGAGCCAAAATCAATTAATGGCAGCGAAGAGAAGTATTCCGTTTCCCTACTGATCCCGAAGGATGACAAGGCAACGCTCGCCAAGATCAAGAAGGCAATTGAGGCGGCAAAGGAAGCGGCGAAGGAGAAGAAGTGGGGCGGCAAGATCCCGCCGAACCTCAAGCTGCCGATGCATGACGGCGACATCGACCGTCCTGATGACGAGAACTATGCCGGTCACTTCTTCTTCAATGCCACGAGCAAGGATGCACCGCAGATCGTTGACCGCCATGTGCAGCCGATTCTCGATCCGATGGAGTGCGGCAGCGGTGACTATTGCAATGTCAGCGTGAACTTCTACGGTTTTGCAGCATCCGGCAACAAGGGCATCGCAGCAGGACTCCAGAACATCCAGCTTGTCCGCCACGGTGAGCGTCTTGCCGGCAGGCCGACCGCCGCATCCGACTTCGTTGAGGTCGAGGGTGATGATGCGGATGATCTCGCAGACGATGATCTGGATTTCCTGAACTGACGCATAAGGGAGGCTTGCCTCCCTGTACATACACAAACAGGTGGTGATTTTATTGAGCAGACGTGTACTTTCTATCGACCTTGAGACCTACAGCGATGTTGACCTTCCGAACTGCGGTGTGTACCGCTATGTTGAGGGGGATTTTCATATCCTGCTGTTCGCATATGCATTCGATGATGAAGAAACAAAGTGTATCGACATGGCCTGCGGTGAACAGCTTCCCGCAGAGGTTGTGGATGCCATACACAATGAAAATATCATCAAATCTGCGTGGAATGCGCAGTTTGAGCGCATCTGTCTGTCAAAATATCTCGGCATCAGGCTTTCTCCGGACTCGTGGCAATGCACGATGGTATGGGCGGCATCGCTGTCCCTGCCGCTGAAGCTGGCAACGGCAGCACAGGCTTTGAAAACTGCACAGCAGAAAGACAGTGTCGGTGAACGGCTGATCCGCTACTTTTCGATTCCGTGTAAGCCTACCAAATCTAACGGCGGTCGCACACGCAATCTGCCGGAACACGCTCCGGAGGACTGGGCGCTGTTCAAAAGCTACTGTATTCAGGATGTGGAAACGGAACGGGATATCCGCCGAAGACTTGAAAAGTTTCCGCTGATGCCGCAGGAATGGGATTTTTATCACATGGATCAGCGGATCAATGACCGCGGTATCCTGATCGACAAAGAGCTTGTGCAGCAGGCAATTATCTGTAATATGGCAATGTCTGAGGAGATGACCAAACGCGCCTATGCACTGACGGGACTTGAAAATCCCAATTCTGTATCTCAGCTGAAGTCATGGCTGGAAGATCGCGGCATCGAGGTGGATTCCCTCGGCAAAAAGAATGTCGCTTCTCTGATCACAGACCTTGACAAGCACAGTGCGGACGGTGAAGCTCTGGATATGATGAAGCTGCGGTTGCAGATGGCAAAGTCCTCTGTGAAAAAGTATCAGGCGGCAGAGAGATACATCTGTCAGGACGGCAGGGCGCACGGACTGTTTCAGTTTTCCGGAGCTCAGCGAACACAGCGCTGGTGTCTTACCGGCGATCATGAAATACTGACAGATAAAGGCTGGCTCAGGCTTGATAATTGGCAGGGCGGTAAGATTGCTTGTTGGAATCCTAATCAGGAAATGGTCTCGTTCCAGAAAGCGAACGTATTGTGCTTTGAATATGACGGTCCTATCTACCGCTATGAGGACAAACGGATCGATCAGATCAGCACGCCGGATCACAAAATGCGTGTAAAGAAACGGTATAACGGCGAGTGGACGGATGACACTGTTGGCAATATGGAAAAGTATCGTCCTTCTATTCCGTTTACCGGACGCAGACAAACGATGCCCGGCTTGGAGCACGCAGAACTGAGGGTACTGGTGATGACGCAGGCTGACGGCAGCTATAAAGAAGATGGAATGCTCTGCTTCCATTTCAAGAAGAAAAGGAAAATAGAACGGTGCAAACATCTGCTCAGACAGGCGGGCATTTATTTCACAGTGAATGAATGCAGGACAGATGGAACAACGCAGATCAAGATTCCTTCCCGTGAGCAGCCGATGTATCTAAGAATGTTTCATAACAAGACATTTGGAATGTGGCTTCTCGATGAAAGCCCGGATGTTTTCTTTGATGAGCTTCGGTATTGGGACGGATCGCAAAGCGCCAAAAACAGTATCCAATATACCACAACGAACAAAGTGAATGCCGATATTGTTCAGGCTTTTGCTCATACAAGTGGTCGCTGTGCAAAAATGAAAACGGTCATCCGGGATAAAGAACACCCGAATTGGAGCGATGCATACTATCTCGATATATGGCTCACTCCGAAAAACTGTCATGAAATCAGAGTGAAGCCGACTATCTCGCAATTCAGCGGCAAAATATACTGTGCTGAAACCCCAACCGGATACTTCCTTGTAAGACGTAATGGTAAAGTGTGGGTAACAGGAAACAGCGGGCGCGGCATTCAATTACAGAACCTGCCGCAGAACCACATCTCTACCCTCGATGAAGCAAGAGAACTTGTCAAAATGGGCTGCTTTGACATGATCGAAGCACTGTACGGCAATACGCCGGATATCCTGTCACAGCTTATCCGCACGATGCTCATTCCGAAGGACGGCTGTGAATTTATCGTGGCAGACTTCTCCGCCATTGAAGCGAGAGTACTTGCGTGGCTTGCCGGAGAACAGTGGCGGCTCGATGCCTTCAAGCGTGGCGAGGATATTTACTGTGCATCCGCATCGCAAATGTTCGGTGTTCCGGTCGTGAAGCACGGCATCAATGGAGAACTGCGGCAGAAAGGCAAGGTCGCTGAGCTTGCCTGTGGTTACGGAGGTGGCAGCGGTGCGCTGATCTCTATGGGTGCGCTGGATATGGGACTGAAAGAGGATGAACTTCCCGACATCATTTCAAGCTGGCGCGATGCAAACCCGGAGATCGTGAAATTCTGGTATGCCGTGGAGAAAGCGGCGATCGAAACAGTCAAGGACCACGCGGAAAGAACGGTCGGCAGGATCGGTTTTCAGTTCTCTGCAAATACACTGTGGATCGTGCTGCCGTCCGGGCGTAGGCTTGCTTACATCAAACCGAGGCTGCAGCCGAACCGTTTCGGACGCATGGCACTGACCTTTGAGGGGCTTGGTGCAAACAACAAATGGACGCGCGGCGAGACCTACAGCGGAAAGCTGACGGAGAACATCACACAGGCGACTGCCCGTGATCTGCTTGCGGAAGCAATGCGCCGGATGGAGCTTGCAGGGCTCGGCATTGTCGGTCATGTGCATGATGAGGTCATTCTGGAAGTGCCGAAAAGACAATATACGGTCGATGATGTGTGCAATATCATGAATCAAAATCCGAGATGGGCAGACGGTCTGCCCTTATCATCTGCCGGATATACCGGCAATTACTACTTCAAAGACTGAGGAGGATATTCTTATGAAACAGGGACGAGCATTACCGGAAGTGCTGACAGAGCTTCAGAGACAGAATGCAGCAAAGCAGGATTATATTGGCATGGCAGAGGCGTTTCGTCTGGACGAGGACGACAGCACCGTCCGAATCGGTGACGATCACAGCTTTGGTACCACACAGCTTTTCCATCGTCAGGTGGCATCGGCACTCGGCATTCCGGCGAAGTATTACGACATGATGCAGAAACAGAAGCCTGACCTTCTGGCAGACAATGTGAACGCATGGTTTTCTGATAAGGGAAACAGCTACATGGTCAGAACGCTTGATTACGGCAGCGGACAGGTTGCGAGAGCCTTGCTGTCTGACCGTTACCGCCGTATTGATAACCTTGAAATTGCCTCGGCTGTCCTCCCGATCTTCGCCGGACAGGAAGGCATGGAGGTCATGTCCTGCGAGGTCACGGAGAATAAGCTGTATCTGAAGATCGTCAATCACCGTCTGGAAATGGCATGTGTCGGTGACCGTGTTCAGGCGGGTGTCATCATTTCCAATTCCGAGGTGGGGCTTGGTGCTGTATCCGTTCAGCCGCTTGTTTATACGCTTGCCTGCACCAACGGCATGGTGGTCAACAGTATGGGCGAGCGCCGTACCCATGTCGGCAGGGCGGCGAAAGCACTGGAAGACAGTTTCAATATCTACACTGATGAAACACTCGAAGCCGAGGATAAGACGTTTATGCTGAAGCTTCGTGATACAACAATGGCTGCCATCGAAGAGGCTCGTTTCGCTCAGATTATTGGTATATTGGAGCAGAGCCACGGTGCAAAAATCACCGGCAGAGTACAGGATGTCATCGAACTGACCGGCAAGGCGTATGACCTGAATCAGCCGGAACAGGACAGCATTCTGAACTATCTCATCAAGGGCGGCGATCTTTCCCTCTATGGTCTGAGCAATGCCATCACACGCGCTTCGCAGGATGTAGATTCCTACGACAGAGCCACTGCGTTAGAGGGCATCGGCTGGCAGGTGGCGACCATGCCTGCAAATCAGTGGAAGGAGATCAACGCATGAGCAGAACCTGGAAAGACAGAAAAGGATATAAAACACGCAGAAAACGACACGGATATCCTGTGCCGGAAATCTGCAATTACACACGCGGCAGCTATGAAGATTATGACCACAGCGATGAGGAACTGTATGTCGATGACCAGTGCTGCGAGAACTGCCGCTTTTGCGGATGTTGCCGTCATACACCGTTCCCGTCGGGCTGGTGCGAATACTGGAAGGACGGCACACATTGAGAGAATATGTTGTCGAAAACGAGTTTGTCAAGGCGGTAAAAGCGGCAGGCGGTGTGGCATACAAGCTGACATCGCAGACCGCAAACGGACTGCCGGACAGACTCGTTCTGTTCCCGGCGGCAAAGACGATTTTCGTGGAGCTGAAAGCACCGGGGAAAATGATGCGACCGTTGCAGCGTAAAAGACGGTATCAGCTTATGAAACTCGGCTTTCCGGTGCTGTGCATTGACAGGATGCCGCAGATCAAGCCGTTCATATCAGCAGCATTGTCATGGACACCCGGTGAGCCGTTCCCGGAAGGCATCGGTGCGAAGATACCCGATCTGGAAAGGGCAACGCTGCCGACGGATATGGATAACTTCGGGGAAACGCTTGAACCCATCGATCCAGACAATCTGATAGAGTTTTATGAAATAGAGGACGGTGATGATGCATGATTAACCCTAAACGCAGAGCTGTGAGAAAAAGCTGCTCATACTGCGGAACTGTCTTTACCTATGTCGGAAGTCATGGTACAAGAAATAAGCATTTTTTCTGTTCTCATGAATGCTATATTGCCTTTAAGACAAAGAAAGCAGAAGTGAAATGCGATTGGTGCGGCAAATCAATGCTGAAAAAACGCTCTGAAATATGGAGAACGGATCACAATTTCTGCTGCCCCGAATGCTGTTTACTGTATAGGCAAAAGCAAGGCGAAACTTCATGGAATCATCGTGTGAATGGAATAACCGTACACAGGGGCATTTTGGAGAAGAAGCTCGGACGAGAACTGCGTGCGGATGAAGAAGTACACCATATCGATGGTAACCATTTCAATAATGATCCGGACAATCTCATCGCCCTTTCCAAATCGGAACACGCCAAAATTCATTCTTCTTGGAAAGCGAGGGACGAGTATGGAAAATACGTTAAAACGCAGTCAGATTCATGAATACCAAAAATACTGTGTTGACTTTATTAAGTCTCATCCCGTATCAGCACTCTTTTTGGATTGCGGACTTGGAAAGACGATCATTTCATTGACTGCAATATATGATCTAATGTTTGATGAGCTGAAGGTATTTAAAGTTCTTGTAATTGCCCCTCTAAGAGTGACAAATGTCTGGAAAGCGGAGGTTCAGAAATGGAGTCATCTGCAAGATGTTGATGTTGCGATAGTAGTCGGAACTGTAAAACAGCGGATTGCTGCGATTAACAGTAACGCTCTTGTTTACGCTGTCAACCGTGAAAATGTGAAGTGGCTCGTAGAGTATTACGAGAAAAACGGTCTTCGTTGGGATTTTGACATGATTGTCATTGACGAGCTGAGTTCCTTCAAAAACTACCAGTCACAGCGGTTCAAATGGTTGCGTAAGGTTCGGCCTTTCGTGAAGCGCTGGGTAGGCTTGACAGGTACGCCGACTTCCAACGGACTCATGGACTTATGGGCAGAGATCGGTATCCTTGACGGCGGTGAGAGGCTTGGACGATTTATCGGGCGTTTCCGAGAGTCTTACTTCAAGCCTGCATCCATGAACCCAAGTACGGGTGTGGTGTTCTCATATACACCCCGTCCCGGTGCGGAGGAACAGATATATCAGAAGATCTCCGACATCACCATTTCTATGAAAGCACTGGACTATCTGGATATGCCTGAATGCGTGTATGTCAATCATGAGGTCGAGATGAATGCAGCGGAGCGAAAGCTCTACGATCAGTTGAAGCACGACCTCATTATCCCGCTTGAGGACGGCGACATTGATGCCGCCAACGCTGCATCGCTTTCCAATAAACTGCTCCAGATGGCGAACGGCGCGGTCTATGATGAGAACAAGGAAACACGCACCATTCACAGCCGCAAGCTGGAGATGCTGGAAGACCTGATCGAATCGGCAAACGGACAACCTGTGCTGATCGGTTACTGGTTCAAGCATGACCGCACCCGAATTATAGAGCATCTGACCGCTTGTGGTTATGCTCCGAGGGATATTAAGGATTCCGCTGACATCACAGACTGGAACGCCGGGAATATCCCCGTTGCGCTTATACATCCTGCATCGGCAGGACACGGACTGAATATCCAGTCCGGCGGTCACATCATGATCTGGTTTGGACTGACATGGAGTCTGGAACTGTATCAGCAGACCAATGCCCGACTCTGGCGGCAGGGACAGCAGCACACAGTCACGATCCACCACATCGTAACCAAAAACACTGTGGACGAGGATGTACTTGCTGCTCTCGCAAACAAAGATGTAACACAGGAAAAGCTGATCGCTGCGGTCAAGGCAAGATTGTAGCATTTATACAGTCTGTATGATCTACCCTTATTTGACGACAGAAAGACGGCAAAGCGGCGACAAATCGGTTACGCCGCATACCACGGAGGTGAATTTCTATGGCCCGTAAAAACAATCGCATGAAAACAGAATACCACAGAGGTCTCGGTTTTGATCCGCGAAAGTATATGACTTCCTACTCCCACCAAACTCGCTGTGAATCAATTCCGACTCCCGACCGTGCTCCAAAGCGCGGCGATATCTGGTTTGCGCGGCTCGGCACACATCCGAATTCCAGTGTGCAGGGCGGCACCCGTCCCGTTATCATCATTTCTAACGACCTCGGCAACGAACACGCTGACACCGTCAATGTTGTGCCGATGACCAGACACCTGAAAAAGCCGGAACTGCCTTGTCACACTCCGCTTTCTCCCGGCAGCATTACCGATAGCAGACAGCCGCTTGAACTGTCAATGGTGCTGGCGGAGCAGCTCACAACTGTCAGCAAGAACGCACTTCGCTATTATGCAGGTCATATTTCCGATGACGAAGCTATGAACCGCATCGAAACCGCTGTTATTGCGCAGCTCAGTCTTGAAAGGAGATATTCCAAATGCCTGTGAATTTTGTCAATATCCCAGATGTTCTGAAGCAGACCGCTTCTTTCTGTGTCTGGAAGCTGGAAAAGAGATCCGGCAGACCGACCAAAGTACCGTATAACCCTCGCACCGGTGCAATGGCGAGAACCAACGATCCGTCTACCTTTGCAGACTTCAATACAGCAATGAAATCCTATGCCATCGGCGGATGGGACGGTATCGGCTATCGTGTCAGCGAAGGCATCGGTGCAATCGACATCGACCACTGCATCCGTGAGGACGGCAGTCTCAATGATGTTGCAGCATCCATTCTCGGTATCTTCCCCGATGCGTACTTTGAGCGCAGCCCCTCTGGTACCGGCTTGCGCGGCTTTTTTCGCCTTTCTCCTGATTTCGCCTACGATAAGACTGTGTACTGGAGGTCTATCTTCCCGGTGTGACGAACCGCTTTGTGACTGTTACAGGAGATATGTTCCGCAATGGTGCAGTTACCCGAAATGACGGTTCCCTGCGCACACTACTTGATACCTTCATGAAGCGCAGCACCCGTGTATCTTCCAAGACTGTCGAGCCTGTGTCCTATCTCGATGATGACGGTGTTATCGCTCACGCATCGGCATCTGAATCCGGCGACAAGTTCAAAGCACTGTATGCCGGTAACTGGGAGGAAGGCTACGATTCCCAGTCCGATGCAGATATGGCGCTTGTGTCTATCCTTGCATTCTGGTGCGGTAATGTCGAGGAGCAGATCGACCGTATCTTCCGAACTTCCGGTCTGATGCGTGATAAGTGGGATCGTATGACCGGAGACAGAACTTACGGACAGATCACGATCCGCAATGCTGTCGCTACCAATTCCGCTGTATATACACCGATTCAGGATTCTACGGCAGAGGATGACTTTGACGATATCGAGGGCGATGCGGAAAATGAGCAGCTTATGTTTGAGCCTGATCTCACCCATGTTTCCCTGACGCTGGAAGAAATGCAGCCGCATACGAATCCTCGCTACCAGCGTGACGAGATCGGCATCGGAAACGCTTTTGCTGATTATTTCAAGCCCATTGCGCGGTTCAACGGCGACCGCAATGTCTGGTATGTGTATGACGGGAAGGTCTGGCAGCCGGACGAGAACGCACTCGCTGTGGCAGAACTTGCCAAGCATCTCGCTGATTTGCTGTATACCTTTGCATTGCAGATCAGGGACGAGGACACCCGAAACAGGTATATCAAGCGGGTGCAGAAGCTGCAAATGCGGAAGAACCGCCGCACCATGATCGAAGATGCGAAATCCGTGTATCCAGTGCCGCACGCTATCTTTGACCGCAATACCTACCTTTTCAACTGTCAGAACGGGACACTGAACCTCACCACAGGTGAATTCCGTCCGCACGATCCGGCAGACTTTCTCACCATGATGTCCGGTGTCACTTATGATCCGAACGCCACCTGTCCACGATGGGAGCAGTTCATTTCCGAAGTTATGTGTAATGATGCTGACCTCGCATTATACTTGCAAAAAGCCCTCGGATATGCGCTTACCGGCGACACATCACTGGAATGCCTGTTCATCCTCTACGGTGCAACATCCAGAAACGGCAAAGGCACCACAATGGAGACCTTTCTCAAAATCATGGGCGACTACGGCAAAACCTCCAATCCGGAGATGCTGTCTACGAAATTCGGCAACACCAATGCTTCCGGACCGTCCGAAGAGATCGCCCGGCTTGCGGGTGTCCGTTTTGTCAATATCTCCGAGCCGGAGAAGAAGATCACCTTCAATGCGGCACTGGTAAAGCGTATGACGGGTAATGATACACTGAATGCACGTTTCCTGCATGAGAATTCCTTCGACTTCCGACCGAATTTCAAGATCTTCATCAATACGAATTACAAACCGTCCGTTTCTGATATGACACTGTTTTACTCCAACCGTCTGAAGCTCATTCCGTTCAAACGCCATTTTGAGGAGCATGAGCAGGACAAAGGTCTGAAAGCATTTTTCAGTACGGATGTCTGCCTCTCTGCCATCTTCAACTGGTGCTATGAAGGATATAAGCGGTTCCGTTCCGAAGATCTGGAAGATCCGGCTGCTGTATCTCAAGCAACCAAGGAGTATCAGGAGGAGTCTGACCGTATCGAGCAGTGTGTGGATACGTGGCTCAAACATGGCGAACCATTTGAAGTCCGTACCTCTGCGGCATATAAGCTGTACGGTGAATGGTGCGATAAATATGGCTACCGCAAGGAAAACAGCACCAACTTCAATAACGCGATCCAGCGTTTCTTCCCCATCGTGCGTAAGCGCCCGAACGATACTAAGGGTGCGCAGAAAACAACGATGCTTGTGGGCTGTCGTTTTCTGGAGCATGAAAACGGCGAAGCTGACGAACCAGAGGAGTTTGCAGCTTTGGAGTAAAAGTAGACTTTTCTCCGTATTTACGCTGTTTTCCGCAGTTGGGGCAGCGTGGGGCAAGTTTTTTCGGTGGTTATTATTATTACTTCTCGTTATATATATTACTATTTT
>ENA-UEYI01002272-UEYI01002272.1-human-gut-metagenome-genome-assembly--contig:-NODE-2272-length-13717-cov-3.106232_pt1 | contig 13717 bp, 10 predicted proteins | sample MGYA00242900_ERZ507916 | MGnify/ENA primary metagenome ERZ507916 (study PRJEB26167, sample SAMN06115521) | human gut metagenome | host: Homo sapiens | place: China:Chongqing | collected 2015-09-02...
TGGCGGGAAATCGCCCCGTCGTCCTCGTTGGCGGCGGCACAGGCTATATCGGAGACCCCTCCGGCCGGTCGGACATGCGCTCGATGATGACGCCGGAGATCATCCAGCACAACTGCGACTGCTTCAAAAAGCAGATGGAACGCTTCATTGACTTCGGTGAAGGCAAGGCCATCATGGTCAACAACGCCGATTGGCTGCTGAAGCTCAACTATGTCGAGCTGCTGCGCGACGTTGGCGCATGCTTCTCGGTCAACAACATGCTGCGCGCCGAGTGCTACAAGCAGCGCATGGAAAAGGGCCTGTCGTTCCTCGAGTTCAACTACATGATCATGCAGTCGTATGATTTTTACTACCTGTTCCAGCATTACGGCTGCAACATGCAGTTCGGCGGCGACGACCAGTGGTCGAACATGCTCGGCGGCACGGAGCTCATCCGCCGCAAGCTCGGCAAGGACGCGCACGCGATGACCATCACGCTGCTCATGAACTCCGAGGGCAAGAAGATGGGCAAGACCGCCAAGGGCGCTGTCTGGCTCGACCCCAATAAGACGACGCCGTTCGAGTTCTACCAGTACTGGCGCAATGTCGGTGACGCAGACGTACTCAAGTGCATTCGTATGCTGACGTTCCTGCCGCTCGAGCAGATCGACGAGATGGACAAGTGGGAAGGCAGCCAGCTCAACCGCGCCAAGGAGATCCTCGCCTATGAGCTCACGAAGCTTGTCCACGGCGAAGAAGAGGCAAACAAGGCGAAAGCCGCGGCCAAGGCGCTCTTCGCGGGTGGCAGCGACGACTCCAACATGCCGACCACCGAGCTCACGGAAGACCAGCTCACCGATGGCAAGATTGCCATTCTTGATCTGATGCTCGCCTGCCAGCTCATTCCCTCCAAGGGCGAAGGACGCCGTCTTGTCCAGCAGGGCGGCGTGATGGTGAACGAGGAGAAGGTCGAGTCCATCGACGCGTCCTACACCGCCGAGCAGCTCAAAGAAGGCCTGAAGATCCGCAAGGGCAAGAAGGTCTACCACAAGGCGCTTCTCAAGTAAATATCCCGAGTTCTCCCGTACATGCTTTGTGCGGGGGAACTTCTTCTTTTCAGCGCGGAAAAAATATGCTATACTGGTCCTGCGCCTCATAAGATAGATTGAGGTGATGGCAATGAAAAAAGCGGCGGTTTATGCGGTTTGTGCCGTGCTGGCGCTGGCGGTTCTTCTCGTGTGCGGCTATTCGGCAGGAATGCTCTCGAAAACCGCGCCCGCGTTTTCAGACAACAATCCGGTCACCGTGGTCATTGACGCGGGACACGGCGGAGAAGACGGCGGCGCGAGCAGTAAATCCGGGGTTTTAGAGAGCACGATCAATCTCGAAATCGCGGGAATCACGAACGATCTGCTGCGCTTTGCGGGTGTGCGGACAGCGATGGTGCGGACGCAGGACGTGTCGGTCTACACCGAGGGCGGCAGCATCCAGCAGAAAAAGGTTTCCGACCTCAAAAACCGCGTGAAGCTCGTCGAATCCACGCCAAACGCGCTGCTTTTAAGCATCCACCAGAACTTTTTCCCGGAGACCAAATACCACGGCGCGCAGGTGTTCTATGCGAAAACGCTGGGAAGCGAGGCCTTAGCAGAGCAGCTGCAAGCGACGCTCCGCGCCTGTGTCGACCCAAGCAATCACAGGCGAGCCAAACCGTCGCAGTCCGTCTATCTGATGGACAAAATCTCCTGCATGGGCGTTCTGGTCGAGTGCGGCTTTTTATCGAACGAGCCGGAGGCGGAGCGACTCACACAAAAGGACTATCAGCAGCAATTATCTGCCGCGATTTGCGGCGCGCTCTGCTGCTATTTAGAAACAGAAGGGGACAGCCAATGAAGGCAAAAAGCGTATTTATCTGCAACCAATGCGGCAATGAAACACCGAGATGGCAGGGCCAGTGCCCGGCCTGCGGTGCGTGGAACAGCATTGTGGAATTTGAAGACAAGAAGCCTGCGGCTAACAAAGCGTCCGTGGGAATGAAGCTTGGCGCGAGCAAACCCAAAAAACTTCGTGAGCTGGATGCGTCCGACCGGCAGATCCGGTTCTCGACGGGGCTTGGCGAGCTCGATCGCGTGCTGGGAGGCGGCGGGGTAAAGGGATCGCTTGTCTTAGTCGGCGGCGCGCCCGGCATTGGCAAATCAACGCTGTTGCTGCAAATCTGCGCGTATCTCGGAAAAACGCAGAAAATTTTGTATGTTTCCGGCGAGGAATCTGAGCAGCAGCTCAAAATGCGCGCCGACCGGCTGCGGGTGGAGAGCGAGAACCTATATGTCTTGTCGGAAACCGACCTCGACGAAATACTCAGCGCGTTCGGCGAGGTAAACCCCGACATTCTGATTGCGGACTCGATTCAGACGCTTTTTACGCCCGATAATACGTCTGCGCCCGGCTCTGTCTCGCAGGTCAAAGACTGCACGATGCGGCTGATGCATCTGGCGAAAAGCACCGGGACGAGCGTTTTTGTCGTGGGTCACGTCAACAAGGAGGGCGCGATCGCGGGGCCGAAGGTCTTAGAGCACATGGTCGACTGTGTGCTTTATTTTGAGGGCGAGCAGGCGATGGGGTACCGGATTTTGCGCGCGGCCAAGAACCGCTTCGGCTCGACAAATGAGATCGGCGTGTTCGAGATGGATGAAGAAGGACTGCGCGAGGTGCCGAATCCATCGGAAATGCTGCTTTCCGGACGGCCTTTGAACGCGCCCGGGACCTGCGTGGCCTGCGCGATGGAGGGGACAAGGCCGGTGCTTGCCGAGGTGCAGGTGCTCGTCAGCCGGACAAGCTTCAACGTTCCGCGCCGGACAAGCAACGGCTTCGATTTTAACCGCGCAAATCTGCTGCTTGCCGTCACGGAAAAGCGCGGCGGACTGAACATTTCAATGTGCGACGCATATGTAAACGTCATTGGCGGCTTATATCTGGACGAGCCTGCGGCGGATCTGGCGCTCGTTCTGGCCGTTGCATCGAGCCACCGTGATACGCCGATCGACCCCAAGACGCTTGCCATCGGCGAGGTGGGACTCACGGGCGAGGTGCGCGCGGTCACGTCGATGCAGCAGCGGCTCACAGAGGCGGCCCGGCTCGGCTTTACGCGCTGCATCGTTCCGCGGCACTCGACAAAGCAGCTGCAAGTGCCCGATGGGCTGGAGCTCATCCGCGTGAGAAATATCCGGGAAGCCATTGAAATGGCGCTTTAAAAGGGGAGGAAAAACGATGGAGGCTAGAAAACTGCTGGACGCTCTGCATGTGGCAGAAAAGCTCAAGGACGAAACAAGGCACTGCACGACGACAAAAGGTGCGCCGGAGAACGTGGCCAGTCACAGCTGGCGCATGGCGCTGATGGCGTATTTCATGACGGATGAGTTTCCCGCGCTCGACATGGACAAGGTCATCAAAATGTGCCTGATTCACGACCTCGGCGAGTGCTTCACAGGCGATATTCCGACGTTTCAGAAGACGCAGGCGGATGAGGACCGGGAAACGAAGTTGCTCAGCGATTGGGTGAAGAGCCTCCCGGAACCGTTCGCATCGCAGATGACAGCGCTGTACGCGGAAATGGACGCGCTCGAGACGCCGGAAGCGAAGCTTTATAAGTCGATTGACAAGCTGGAGGCTGTCATTCAGCACAACGAATCGCCGATTTCTACGTGGGAGCCGCACGAATATGAGCTGAACCGGACATATGCGACCGATATTGTTCAGTTTTCGGACTATCTAAAGGTGCTGCGGGCGGAAATTTTAAAGGATACAAACGACAAAATTGCGGCGGGGAAGTAACCCCGCTGCTTTTTTACGCCTCCAATCTACATTTGTAAACTTTTTCTCTAATCCAGTTGACAATCGTAGACTTATATGATAATCTGAGACTACAGACGTAGACAGAGGAGGAACACACGATGGACTACAAGCTCAACGCCAGCGAATGGCGGGTCTTGCAGGCACTTTGGGGACACGCGCCCCAGACGCTCATGCAGCTCGTCTCCAATTTGCAGCGCTCGACCGACTGGTCGGCCAGCACGATCAAAACGCTCATCTCGCGCATGACGGACAAGGGCGTTCTGCGCTTCGAAGGAGAGCGCCCGCGGCTTTATTATCCCGCAATCCAGAAGCAGGATGCGGCATATTCCGAGACGCAGCAGCTTCTTTCGCGCGCGTTCGGCGGGAATTTCGGGCTTCTCATGAGCAATTTTATCGACAACGCGAAACTTTCCAAAAACGATCTCGAAGAGCTCTACGATATGCTCAAACAGGCGGAGGAGGGCTTATGAGACAGCAGATTCTGGAGGTTCTCATTTCGTCCTCCGTACTCATTCTGGCGCTGGCGCTTTTGCGGATTCTGCTTCGCGGGAAGATCAGCCCGCGGCTGCAATTTGGGCTGTGGCTTCTTGTCGCAGTGCGGCTGCTGGTTCCGGTTTCGATCGGGCAGAGCGCTGCGAGCGTGATGAACTATGTGCCGCAGCAGCAAATGTCTGAAATTCTGGAAGACGCGTCCATTCCGGCGCAGGTTCCGCAGCAAGTGACCGCGCTGCCCGTGGAAGGGGCGGCATTTACAGACGAAGTATTGCCTGCGGAAGCATCCCAGACGGCGACGGAAGCGCCGACCGCTTCAGAGGATTTGGCAGAGGAAAGCGCCCGGTTCAGGCCCGCGCCGCTTACGATTTGTTATTTTGTCTGGGGCATTGGCGCGGCGCTTGCGCTCATCGTTATGCTGGGGCAGAACGCGGTTCTGGCCGCTCGATTGAAGCGAAACCGGGTGCGGCTGGAGGTGCCGGAGTGCAAAAATTTGGTTTACATAACGGGAATTTTTCCGTCTTCCTGCTTATTTGGCCTCTTCCGTCCAGCGATTTATATCACGCCGCAGGCCTTGAATGCGGACGGAACACCCAATACCTACGTGCTGCTCCACGAGCAGACGCACTATCGGCGCAGGGATCACATCTGGTGCGCGCTGCGGCTGCTGCTTCTGGCCATGTACTGGTTCGACCCGTTTGTGTGGCTGGCGGCGCGGCTGTCGAAAATCGACTGCGAACTGGCCTGCGACGATCTGGCGCTGCGGGGCTTGCAGGACAGCGCACGCATTGCCTACGGAAGGACGCTTCTCGACCAGATATCCATCAAACGCGCACCCATGCAGGCGGTGCTCTGCGCGACAACGATGGTCTCCGGCAAAAAGACGCTCCGTGCGCGCATTCGTTTGATTGCGAAAAAGCCGAAGATGACAGCTGTCACCCTGATACTTGTCGTCGGCGTGTGTCTGCTTCTGACCGCCTGCACGTTTACGAACAGCGCCGCAGACCATACAGCGTCCACACCCGATCTTCTTCCTCCTTTGGTTCAGGTTGATGGTACCCTCTATCAGCTGACAAATGAAAACCTTGCGCCGGAGGACGCGGCGCGTGTGGTTCGCACGGGCACAATCAAGCATCAGCTGGACGATGGAAAAACACCGAATCGGGACGATCAGGCCAATTTCTCCGGAAAGGGCTGGGAATACGGTGTTCTGGATGGACAGCTGGTGATTGAGGACCAAAACGGCAATTGGATGTATACGCTCGTGAACCTTCCAAACGACGAGGTACATGCGGCGATTTTGCGCGAAACAGCGCCAAATCCGATCGTGGACTGCGACTTTAGTCCTTGCAGGCTCGGAACCATTGTCACGGCAAAGCGGACGAACGAGGATGCGAGTCTGGACGCGATTCTGATGCTGGCGCAGAAGGTGGACGGTGAGATTCAGGTTACGCAGATGGAAACGGGACGCGTGGACGATGACGCAGGCTACGGCGTGTTCCAGACCCAGATGGCTGGGCAGACCATTGTCTTCGGCCTTGCCGACCGGCGCATGCGCGAAACCGGTTCCGGCGAGATGACAAGTGTCAACTTCAACTCCGTTATGCTTCGCTTCACGGAAGGAAGCGTCAGTTCTTCGCTTGCCGCCTCGCCCGGAGAAACCTTCCAGATTGGCACCTACGGCGATGCTGAGATTACTTCTGTTCGCTTGGCGCTCGGGCAGAAAGGAGATGTTGCAATCTTCACGGACATCCCCGCTCCCGGGGAAGACCGGCTTGCTACCATGACGCTCGGCGAAAACTGGGCGGAAACGACGCAGGAGACTTCCGACGCGCCCGCGCTCACAGCTGAAGAGGAAGAAGCCATCCGGACGGCAGTCTATGACAAGTTCGAAACGGCGCTCTGGGTGCTGACCTCGGAGGACGAGGCGCGCACGTTTACCGGCGCGGATTCGCGCAAGAACGGCATGGTCGGGAACTTCCCGCACTATTACGGCGCGATTGCGGATTACTTCGTCGCGACCGGAAAGCCGCCGGTTTCGGACCGGACATGGGCGCAGGAGGTAATGGACGATAAGACGCTCAAGCTGACCATCTGGGAAGGGAACAAGCAGGAGGAGGTCGTTCAGAAGCTTTATTACTCGCTCGAAACCGGCACGCTCTGCGGCATGCGGCAGGAGCCGGAGCTTACGGCCGACATGTCCATCGGCGTTGGTATTACCACCGACTACGCGGACGAAAATTACGTCGTATTTCACGGTTACTTCGGCCTCTTTGTCTACGATTTGCAGCAAAGCCGTATGGCGCTCGCCTTAGACCCCGGCACGGCGTTCGGCACGAACAATATGCAGGGCAGCTCTGGCTACATGGTGTCTGCCTACAAGGACGGCGATGCGGTCAAGGTCAATGCGACATTCTACGATAGTATGCAAGGCATGCTTTCGCCGGTCTCTTACTACTATGACACGGCGGCAGGCAGCCTTACGTTCTCGCCGACTGCGCTTCCGAACGGCATTGAGGCAGCGTCTCCTGCGCACGAGGTTGCGCTTGCAGACAAGATCGCAGATTTGACGTATTCCGACGGCGCAGCAACGTGGAAGCTCTTTGAGAACTGGAAATTCGGCAGTCGAACGGACGCAAAGGTCGTGCCCTTGACCGTTCCGGAAAAGGCGGCCTCGCAGATCACGGAGGACGACTTCTATGATGTTTTCTGGGAGCTTGACCGCGATTCGATGCAAACGTATCTGGACGAACACCCGGAGACGCTCGCAAACGGCTGGGCTGAAATCAATATCAACGAGTCTGGCCTCAATCAGTCCGGGACAAGCATCCGCACAACGATGGGCGAGCAGGTGCTGGCCGTAAATTTCCGGGAAAAGGTGCTGCTCGTGCGCGTCGCGGGGGAAAAGTACCGTGGCGTTCTGGCAGTTGCGAAGGTTCCGGCGCGCTTGAGCGTTGAAATGTCGGAGGGGCTCGGCAGCTACGGGCAGACGGTCGGGGAGATCGCTGAGGCGCATGGCGGAGTGTTGTCCATGACGTGCAACGGCTTTCTTGACCCGGGCGGGCAGGGGAACGGCGGAGAGCTCGCGGGCTTTGCGATGAGCGACGGGGTCGCCTACGGGGAGCATTACCCCTACATGGATGATTTTCCGTATGCCCGGTTCGAGATTCTGACGGACAACAAAGTCTGCATCCGCAGGTCTGACGAGGCGGTTCGTGCGGACTGCCGCGACGCGACGGAGTTTAACCCCGCGCTCATCGTCGACGGCGAGATCATCCAGAGCAATTACTGGACGAGCGAGGCCCCGCGCGCTTGCATCGGGCAATCGAGTCGGCAGGAAATGCTGCTGCTTGTGATCGAGGGGCGCATGCCGGAAAGCGGCATTCTCGGCACCAGCGTCAACGAATGCTCCGCCATTTTAGCGCGGCACGGCGCGGTGCAGGCCATGAACGTCGACGGCGGCACGAGCGCCATTATGTGGTATGACGGACAGTACGTCACACGCTGCAACAATCTGGCGCTTCCCGGCGGGCGCGCGCTTCCGAACGCGTTTGTCTATCACCGGCGAACGAGCTGAATAAAAAACGAAGGATGGAGCGGTTTGCACCATCCTTCGTTTTTCATATGATTCGTAGTTGTTTTACAGCATGAAAAGGGGACGGGCAGAGTTGTCCGCCCCTACGGGTTCTTTAATATTCGATTTCCTGATTTGCGGGCGTCTCCAGAAGCTCTGGATTTTCAAGGAGCGTTCGAAGAAGCCGGATGGTCTTGGAATAATAATAGCCGTCTGCAAGACGCTCGTCGATCGTCAGACCGAGATCCAGCATCTCATGCATCACATAGGAGCCGTCAGGTTGGAAAACCGGGCGCAGGGACTTTTCGCCGATGATGCAGAACACCGAGCACGTGCCCCAGTTCGTCAGGTGATGGTAGCCGCTGTGGAGCTTGATCGAGCCAAGGTTTGAGATGACGACCGTGCAGTAATAGGGGTCGGTCTCGATGATCGATGCAGGAATCCAGCCGTGAACATCGAGTCTCGTGAGAAGCCAGACGATGAATTTGCCAAGGAAGCGCGGCATGCGGTTAAAGATGTCCATGAAGTCTGTCGAGGTGTCGGTCTTCGTCATGTCCTTGCAGTCCATGATCTGGTGCCGGAGATCTTCATGGATGGTATCCAAGGTCGAGTTGTCCTTGCCGCGCACAACGGCGAGGGCTTCGGCCGCTTCGTCGGCGAACTGCTTTTTGACCACGAACGACGCGGACACGCCGTTTCTCTGATAGAAGTTCTTATTCGCGATAAAGCGGTTCATCTTCGGGCGGAGCGTGATCGTCTTGATGAGCGCGGCGACAATGACGTGGAACATCGTGTAGGGGAAGTCCGGGTTCTCCGCGTTTTTCTTCTCCAGATATGCGTTCATATTGGTCAGATCGATCGTCTCGGAGAGATAGGCCTCGTTGTCGCAGCGGTTTGGATAGATGATGGGCGTAATAAAATGCATGCCGTCCAAATCGCGCAGCAGTACGCCATCCTTCCGATCGCCGAAGCGGCGCTTCGTGGTTTTTTCCATATTCTTTTCACACACCTTTTTCTTGTTCTGACGAAAATCGCCAGTCGACCTCTATAGAATACCAAATATAGACCGGAAATGCAAGTATTCCTCCAATATTCCGTATTTTCCGGTCTCTGTACAAATTGCACAAAATCAAACTGGCATTTTTCGACTTCTTTCAGGGATTTAACGCTTGACATCAGTAAAGTACGAGATTATAATGGGCACATCAAAAACGAAGGGGGCGCACGAGATGAAGCGTTACGAAATGGCTCAGATGAATCAGTCGAACCGTACCGATGCAGCTGCGTGCGCACCGGCTTGTTCTTGCGCTCGCAAGGCATCCGCATCCCATGTTATCTGCTTGGACGCTGCCATTCTGGCCGTGTCCATTTTTATTTGCCTGCTTATGAACCTTACCGTACTGGTAGGGCTTGCGGCGCTTGTACTTCTTGTACTTGTCGTACGCATTATGCAGCAACTGAATATGGCAGAAAGCAGAAATGTGCTGGATGCTTCCAACGGGGTGCGCGATGCGGCCTAGGAAGAATCAAAGGAAAGCGGCTTTGCTTTTTGCAGAGCCGCTATTGTTTTGACTACGGCCTTTCGTTGAGACAAAAAACTGATTTCATGCTGTCGCGTACAGCTGAAAAATATTTCGCAAATGAGGTAAGAAATGATGAAGAACATGAAGAAGTTATTCTGCTTCGCGCTGGCAGTCGTCATGCTGCTGAGCGTTATGGCAGGCTGCGCGGCCAAGACCGAGCAGGGCTCCAGCACCACACAGGCAAGCGAATCCACCGCATCCACCGAGACCGCTTCCAATGAATCCGCTGACGCTTCCGATGCAGCCGCGACCGACGGCGAGATCGACATTGCGTTCATCGGCAACACCACCGGTGACTACGCACAGTACGGCATTCCTGTCCGCAACGCTGTGATGTTGTACTTCGACCAGCTGAACGCTGCCGGCGGCATCAACGGCAAGAAGGTCGTTGTCAAGGAATATGACGACAAGGGCGACGGCGTCGAGGCTGTCAACGCTTACAACCTTGCCAAGGAAAACGGCATCACCGCTGTCATCGGCTCTGTTCTGACCGGCGCGACCATCGGCCTTGCCGACGCGACCTATGAAGACAACATGCCCCAGATTACCGCTTCCGCTACCGCAACCGGCGTAACGGTTATGGAGGACACCGGCGAGGTCCGCACGAACGTGTTCCGTGCCTGCTTCATCGATCCGTTCCAGGGTCAGAAGATGGCGGATTACGCCGTTGAAAAGCTGGGCGCCAAGACCGCCGCGATCTTCTACGAAACCGGCAGTGACTACTCCGAAGGTCTGAAGAACGCATTCGTCGTTGAGGCCGAGCGCATGGGTCTTGAAATTGTCGACACCGAGGCGTTTGCTACCGGCGACAAGGACTTCAAGGCACAGATGACCAACATTGCTTCCAAGAACCCCGACATTGTCTTCTGCCCGATCTATTACGGTGAGGCTGGTCTTGCTATCCAGGCTGCCCGTCAGGCAGGCTGCACCGCCACCTTCCTCGGCGGCGACGGCTTCGGCTCCGTCAAGGATTATGCTTCTGCAGAAGAACTCGAAGGCAGCGTCTACTGCTCTGGCTACGCGCCCGGCACCGAAGACGTTGCACAGTTCGAAAAGGACTACTGCGAGACCTTCGGCGTGGAAGAAGTCCCCAATATGTTTGCGCCTCTTGCTTACGATGCATCCATGATCATGGCTTACGGTCTGAAGGCTGCGGAAGACGCCGGCCTCGAGGCTGGTACGGACGAGTACAAGCAGGCTGTCATTGACGCCATCAAGACCATGGACGGCGTGAAGGGCATTACCGGTACTTATTCCTTCGACTCCGACAACAACCCCATCAAGTCCGTCGCGATCATCGAGCTGACCGGCGGCGAGGAAGTCTTCAAAGAAATGTTCTAAGTTTTGACCCGGCACGGTTTTTTGAGAGGGGAGCGCAAGCTCCCCTCCCAAAGGCCGTTTTCCGGACGTCCGATGGGTGCTCCTATATTTAGTGTATAGAGACAGCCATCGGATGTCCGAAAGATGAAAGAAAGGAAAGAAAGCTCATGAGTTTGTTTGTTTCCCAGCTGTTTAACGGCTTGCAGACAGGTTCTGTGTATGCGCTGGTGGCCCTTGGCTACAGCATGGTCTATGGTATCATCCTGCTTCTGAACTTTGCCCACGGCGACATCATCATGGTCGGCGCGTATACCGCGTTCTACGCCATGACTGCGTTCCACCTGCACCCGATTCTCTCCGTTGTTCTGGCCGTTGTCACAAGTACGCTGCTTGGCGTTGTGATTGAGAAGGTTGCTTATACGCCTCTTCGCTCGGCGCCCCGTCTTTCGCTTCTGATCACAGCGATCGGCATTTCGTTCCTGCTTGAAAACGGTGCGCAGCTTCTGTTCGGCGCTGACACCAAGAGCATGGACACGCTTGTTCCCGGCAATGTGTCGTTCGGCTCCGTCACGATCAGCTATACTGCGATCTTGACCATCATCGTCGCTGTCATCGCGATGGTCGCATTGACGCTCCTTGTCCAGAAAACGAAGCTCGGCAAGGCGATGCGCGCGGTCTCTGAGGATATGGGTGCGGCGCAGCTGATGGGCATCAGCCTCAACAAAACGATCTCATTTACATTTGCGGTCGGCTCAGCGCTTGCCGGTATCGGCTCGGTTCTGTATCTTTGCGCGTATTCCCAGGCATCGCCTACGATGGGCTCGATGCTCGGCCTGAAGGCGTTCGTTGCGGCCGTTCTTGGCGGCATCGGCTCGATTCCCGGTGCAATGATCGGCGGCTTTGCCATTGGCCTTCTCGACGCGCTCGTCGCGGCGGTCGGTCTTTCCGTCTGGAAGGACGCAGTCGTATTTGCAATTCTGATCGTGGTGCTGCTCGTAAAGCCGTCCGGCATTATGGGCCATCCGGTCACGGAAAAGGTCTGATGGGGGAGGTAACGATATGAAAACAAGATCGAAAATCCGGATCCCCATGCCGGCGCGATATGTTATCAACCTCGCGTTGGTGGTCGGCTTCTACTTTTTGCTGACTGGACTCATTTCCTCCGGCATCATCACAAACTACTGGACGGGCATTCTGATCACCGTCGGTATCAACATCATCCTTGCAGTGTCCTTGAACATCGCGACCGGCTACCTCGGCCAGCTGCCGCTGGGTCACGCGGGTTTCATGGCAGTCGGCGCTTACGCGGGCGGGATTTTCATGAAAGCAACGCCTGCGGCGGCACTTCTGAAAGAGGGCAATACCGCGGCGCTTATTCCGTACATTTTGGCCGCGATCGTCATCAGCGCAGTGGTTGCCGGTATTTTCGGTGTTATCATCGGCATCCCGGCGCTTCGCCTGCGCGGCGACTATCTGGCTATCATCACCCTGGGCTTCGGTGAAATCATCCGCGTTGTCCTGACGAACATCGACTCCGTGCTGGGATTTGATTTCACCTACGGCGCGGCAGGCCTCAAGCGCATTCCGAAATTTGCGTCTGTGACGTTGGTGTTTATTTGCGTCGTGCTCGCATGCTTCTTCATCCATACGATGATGAAATCCAAGCACGGCCGGGCGATCCTCTCTATCCGCGACAACGAGATCGCGTCTGAGAGCGTCGGCGTGAACACCACGTATTATAAGACCATGGCGTTCGTATTCTCGGCCATGCTCGCCGGTATTGCAGGCTGCCTGTACGCAGGCTACCTTGGTTCTCTGTATCCCTCGACGTTCAAATTTATGAAATCCATCGAGATCCTCGTCATCGTTGTGCTCGGCGGTATGGGCTCGATGCTGGGCTCGATCGTCTCGGCGACGGTTCTGACGGTGCTGCCGGAGCTGCTTCGCTCGGTGGCGGACTACCGCATGGTTGCATATTCGCTGGCGCTGGTCGTCATGATGATCTTCCGCCCGAAGGGACTATTCGGCAGCTACGATTTCTCGATGTCCCGGGTACTTGAAAAGGCACTCAATTTTGTGTTCCGGCCAGAGCTGAGAAAAGGTAAGGAGGAAGCTGACAATGAGCAGAACTGAAAGACCCAAGACAAAGCTTGTTCCGGTTCCCGCAACCAACATCATCCCCGAACGCGACGTTTCGCTGCCTCCGATTCTCGAAGCGCGCCACCTCGGTATTGACTTTGGCGGTTTGTCTGCTGTCAGCGACTTCAACTTCGCCATTGGCAGAACTGAGATCGCCGGTCTGATTGGCCCGAACGGCGCAGGTAAGACGACCGTTTTTAACCTTCTTACCAAGGTCTATCAGCCGACGCGCGGTACCATCCTGCTCGACGGCATGGACACAGCAGGGAAGACCACCATTCAGGTCAACCAGATGGGAATTGCCAGAACCTTCCAGAATATCCGCCTGTTCCGCGATCTGTCGGTGCTCGACAACGTTCTCGTCGGCCTTCACAACGAGACGAAATACACGCTCGGTACGGCAATGTTCCGCCTGCCGCAGTACTGGCGCAAGGAGCGCATCGCAAAGGAGCGCGCGCTGGAGCTTCTCAGCATTTTCGACATGCAGGATATGGCGGACCACAAGGCGGGCTCGCTTCCGTATGGCGCGCAGCGAAGACTCGAGATCGTCCGCGCGCTGGCGACGAATCCGTGCCTGCTGCTGCTTGATGAGCCGGCTGCCGGCATGAACCCCTCGGAGACGAGTGAGCTCATGGACAACATCGTCCGCATCCGCGACATGTTCGGCATTGCGATTTTGCTCATCGAGCACGACATGAACCTCGTCATGGGTATCTGCGAGGGTATCTGCGTTCTGAACTTCGGTAAGATCATCGCTAAGGGCACACCCGAGGACATTCAG
>ENA-UEYI01002273-UEYI01002273.1-human-gut-metagenome-genome-assembly--contig:-NODE-2273-length-13715-cov-2.860977_pt1 | contig 13715 bp, 16 predicted proteins | sample MGYA00242900_ERZ507916 | MGnify/ENA primary metagenome ERZ507916 (study PRJEB26167, sample SAMN06115521) | human gut metagenome | host: Homo sapiens | place: China:Chongqing | collected 2015-09-02...
CGAGGGTGCTTCACCCTCGGAATACCGCGAAAAGTGCAGAGCCGAAAACTCCGCGGGCAGCAGCACGCGCCCCTGAGAACCTGCTCCGCACTCATATGCTACTTTATAAATATCTCCCTCTGCTCACATATATCTCCCTCAATCCTGTACCTGACAGTATAGGTGAGGGAGTTTTCCTTTTTCTCCTCGGTGATGTTCCTGTCAAGGATATCAACGTCACCGAGGAAATTTTTCTCATACAGATATACCTTCTCCGAGAGTTTCTCTCTCAGCTCGTCATCGGTGTATTCCGCAGACGTAAGCTTTGTCTCAGTCAGTTTATCGCTGACAAACCCTATCGGCAGCGGCTTCCCGAAAAGTTCAAGATTTCCGCCGTTTTTTTCACTGACATAGCTCTCGTACTTGTTCCTGCCGAAAAACAGCGGTATTTCAGCGCCGAACACAGTCAGATAGCGGCACTTCCGGCTCTCCCCTGTCGGAGCATACACCTCCGAGTCAGCCTCCTCAGTAAAAGTCACTGTCTCCTCGTAAATTCCCTTTATCACGCCCATAGCATGGTGAATAGTAACATGACCTGTATCGTCAGAAGTAACTCCGCTGACGAGCATAGTTCCCTGCGGAACATAGTCGCCGACCTTGTGCATAAGCATACCGTCATATACCGAAGTGTATGTTATCTCCGCGTCCTTCGTCGAGACCACGTTGCACGGTATTCTTTCAAGAACCATTTCGGGCTTAGGAACTATTTCCGTTATCTGCACAACTATCCGATTGCCTGTTCGGTGAACTCCCGCCCATGAAATATCGTCCACCATAAGGCGCAGTTTGTTCTCGCAAAGGTGAAAATCAATGCCGCCGATATAATCTCCCCTGTCTATGCCGAGCTGTGACAAAGCTGACAAAACCACCTCATCGCTGACCGTTGTATTGCCCTCGACCTCAATGCTCATCACCACGTTAGAAAAATAAAGTCCGCCGATAAGCACAAGGATCACACCGACTATCACTCCTATCCTGAGCCGATAGCGGATAAGCTTTGCCGAAAGGGTCTCATACTCCGCGCTTTTTATAGTCACAGAGCACTCCTGTGCAAGCTTTTCAAGCTTTTTAAGGTCGCTGCGGTAAATTTCGCAGTAAAACACGTCCTTTCTGCAATACTGTCCGAAACAGCAGATACCTCCGCTGTGTATACGATTAATAAAGCGGTACAGATTCTTTCCCTCAGCGTTGATCCTCACGCAGCCCCTGAGCTGATCTTTCATGTCCCCCACCGCTCCTTTCGATCAAATCCACCTGCGAAATTTTTCCGCGTATCACCAGTCCCTTAGCACAGTAGTCATACGCTTTCAGGTCACAGCCGCATATCTGAATGCACATTCCTCCCGCGATAACTCTTATAAAGACCTCGTTGTACTCCTCGATACGGCTGCAATTTTCTATCGTAAGCTCCCTGTTGCCCTCAATGTGTATATCGGTATTGAGGTAAAACAGGTCGCGCGCCTTTCCGACAGCTTTTTCAAACACATTATCACTCCCAGTTGATCTGATACTGCTGTATACTACGCGGTCACAGATTTTTTGCGTTTTGCAGCAGCGCGTAGTATAAATCTTTTCACATAATAATATGATTAACATGGTGATGATTATGAGGAATTTTACGAAAAAAGCCATAAAATGTGCGAAAGCCGCCGCTGCCACAGCAGCTTTTGCATTCTGCATGACCAAAACCGCAGAGGTGTCGCAGGCAGTCTCAGGAGCAGTTGAGCGGTGCATAGGAGTTGTTATCCCCTCACTTTTTGCTATGATGATAGTTTCGGGACTCCTCGTCCGCAGCGGTATAACCGGTGCAGTTCCGCGGTTTATCGGCATGATCAGCGAAAAGCTCCTTGGCATGGAGGGCTTTATGCTTCCGGTTTTTACATTTGGAATGTTTGCCGGATATCCTGTCGGTGCAAAGATGATCTGCACGGAAGTCCAATGCGGCAGACTTGACAAGAACCGCGCCGCGCTCCTGTGCGGACTTTGCTACGGAGCCGGACCTGCGTTTATTTTCGGCTGTATTTCGGGGCGGCTGTACTCCTCTCCGACCGCAGGCGCGGTAATTCTCGTCTCGAATACTGCCGCGAATCTCATACTCGCCCTACTCCTTATGCCGAAACTCAAACGCTCGCTCAGACGCGGTATTCCGCGCAGGGGTTTCAGTCTGTCCGCGGATATGCTGACAAGATCGGTTATCAGCGCAGGAAGGTCAATGGCTGAGATATGCATGATGATAGCGGCATTTTCTGTCTTTGCGCAGTTTCTCACCGAAATCGGCGCAGAAGCGTTTGCAGGCAGGTGGATATCAAAGCTCCTCGGGACGGAAATTTCCACATCGAAAACTCTTTTCCGCTGTGTCCTTGACGTGACCGCCGCAGGAGAACTGCCATGTGCGGACTACTCGCTCCTACCGATAATAAGCGCCCTCACCTCATTCGGCGGACTATGCGTGATATTACAGGTAAGCACTGTGACTTCGGGGCAGATCCCGCTGAAACCGATGATACTGACACGGATCTCAGCCGCCGTAATAAGCTTTTTTGCCTGCCGCATAGCAATGCCGTTCATGCTGAAAGGCGAAACCGTCTCTGCCGCGGCAATAAAGGCAACGATACACCAAAGCACTTCTCCTGTTCCGTCAGTAATGCTTATCCTCATGACAGCGGTTCTCTTTCTTGAATCGTATGACGGCTCAAAAAAGTTTTTCCGCAAATGAACACAAAAGATCCCACTCGAAACGAGTGGGATCTGCATTATTATTCAAATCATCATACAGCAGGGGTTCCTGCCAGAGTTGTCGGCTCAACTCCGCCAACCACAGTCGTTGCGGCAGTAGTTGTTTCAGAAGATGAGTCAATGGGTGAACCCGCCTCGGCAACCTTTACCTTTACCTGAACAGACTTTGTCGGGTCTGCGGCAGATTTGAGGATAATGTATGTCTCGCCGGGTGCGACCGCCGTAATATGTCCGTAATCGTCAACAGTAGCAACCAATGTATTTTCAGACGACCAGCTCTCGTCGGATTCACCCGAGCCCTCGGGATATTCCTGAACGAACGGCATATCCTGACCGCCTACCTCAAGATATATGCTGTACTTATCAAGCTTGAATCCGCCTGTATCAGTTGTGGGAGCGACCGTAGTCGTGGGAGCTTCGGTAATGATCATCGTAGGAGTCGTAACCGTCGTTGTAGTTGTCGTTACTGCGGAACTGTTTCCGCCTCCGTTTTTATTGTCCTTGGAGCAGCCCTTTGCTATCAGCACGATGAGGATAAGTACTACAAGAGCTATTACAAACAGCGCTGTCAGCTGCCTTTTTCTCAGGGTTTCTCTGGTGACTCTTTTTCTGTGTCTCTGTGAATCATGATTGTTGTCCATATTTCAAAATCCCTTTCCGATATATTTGATTTTTCAGGGAAAATCTTCTGTTTTGATTATAGCACACTGTTACCGAAATGTCACGCATTTTTATATCTTTTCTGCAATTTTTTATTATTCTCACATATCAGCAGCGCGCTTTTTGTCGGATTTTAACAAACCAAAAACTTTTTTCGCGTTTTCTGCTCCACCGTTTTATCCGCTATATAGAAAGGTAGAAGTTACACATCGGGAAAGCATAAAAAAAGCAAAAATCAGTTGCGCTGCCCTAATGAAAATATCTTGACACAACCGCGCGTTGTATAGTATAATATAAGCATATTATAAGGTTGATAACTACCGATGTGCTGCGCCCCCTCTCCGCGTCCTAAGCGACAGGCGGCAGCCACGGCAAACCGAAAGGAGTTTTATGCAATGAACAATTTAAAAAGAATGCTTGCTGCCCTGACAGCCGTTACCGCTGTCCTGTCATGCACAGTATCATGCAGCAAAAAGGACGACAAGAGCAGCGAAAGCTCTCAGGCGCCTACTGAGGAATGGAAGGGCGAGGACGACGTTGACCTCGACCTCAGCGGCCTCAACGGCGGTGAGACTGCTGAGACCACTGAGGACATGACCCTTACTTGGCTCAGCTACTACGACATCAATCCCTCCGGCTCAAACGACCGTTCTGTAGCTCTTTCGCTCTTTGAGGACGTTTACGGCGGAAAGATCAACTACGTTCAGACGACTTCCGAGGACAAGTTCTCCAAGCTTGCTTCAATGATCCTTGCAGGCGATGATGTTGATATGTTCCCCTATGAGTGGGACGCTCTCCCGAACGGTGTTACAAAGAATCAGTACGATCCGCTTGACCCCTATTTCGAGGACATGGGCATGAACGAGGACGGACTCTGGGACGACATGGAGGACGTTATCGATATGTTCGAGTACAAGGGCGAGCACTACGTCGTTCCGTTCACGATCTCCGATCCTCTCCTTGTAACATACAGCAGAAAGATGGTTCAGGCTGAAGGTCTTGAAGATCCTTACACTCTCTACGAGAACGGCGAGTGGGATTGGGACGCATTCATGAACATGATGGAGACTTTTGTTGCAAATGCTCCTTCCGGTGACACCAGATACGGCATCAACGGCTGGTTCGGACAGGCTATGATCCAGTCAACAGGCCACACAGTTATCAACTACGACAACGGCGTATTCTCCAACAATATCGACGACCCCGAGATCGAAAAGGCTGAGCTTCTCATGCAGGACATTGCCTCAAAGCACCTTTACAGAAACGAATGGCTGGGCAACTTCCCAGACGACCAGTCCACACTTTTCTATGCAATGGCTGACTGGGCTCTCAGTGCTTCTAACGCAAAGAACCCTGACCTTGACCTCATGGTAGTTCCTTTCCCGAAGTCTCCCGATGCGGACGACTATTATCTGTGCTGCAACTACGGCGCAAGAATGCTCGTAAAGAACTCAAAGAAGGGCAAGGCAGTTGCAACCTATATCAAGTGCGAGAGACTCGCAGCTACAGAGGATTCCTACAAGGAAGCCGCAAAGGAAAAGGCTCTCATCGTAAACAAGACCGCTGCAGGCGTTGTTACGGGATATGTTACAGAGGAGCAGTATGACGCTATCCAGTCTTACATCGACCCCAGCAATGTTACACCTATGTTCGACTTCGGCTACGGAATGGGCGACAGAATGTACGGCTCAGGCGATTACACCTATGAGACAAGAGGCGTTATGAACAACCTCACAGATACTCTCCTTGAGGGCAACGAGGCAGTTGACTCATGGGCTGCACTCCGTGACGCATGGACAGGCGTTATCACTGAGGAAGTCGAGCGTTTCAACAGCCTTTCCGAATAATTTAAGCTGAACACGGACGCTTTATCCGACAATTCAGCCGTATCCGCACAACAACTGCGGAAAGCTCAAAAGATCTGCCTGCCGTATCATTTTCGATACGGCAGGTTTTCATTTTCCGAGTAATTTCGGATAAGATGAAAAAATTTCCGAAAACACTTGATTTTTCCGAAAAAGCGTGATATAATAAATATGATGATAGTTAAGCTCAAGACCGGAACCTTTCCGGTCTTTCGTTTTGATATGGCTATTAAAATGATCCAGAAAGGAGATTAGCCGTAAAACAGGGAAAAACTGTCTATGGGATTAAAAAAATTCAACAGCACTGAGCAAAGGATATACGACTTGATAAAGCCGATCACCGATGAGCTCGGTTATTACCTGTGGGACGTCTGCTACGAAAAGGAAGGCGCAATGTGGTTCCTGAGAGTCTTTATCGACTGCGACGAGGGTATTACCATCGACGACTGCGAAAAGGCCACCGAACCTATCAACCAGATCCTTGACGCAGAAGACCCCATCGCGCAAAGCTATATGCTCGAAGTCGGCTCGGCAGGTCTCGAAAGAAGCCTTGTCAAGCAGGAACACTTTGACGTTTGCGAGGGCGACACCGTGAAGATAAGATTCTTCAGAGCTGTGGACGGCGAAAAGGAGATCGTTGCAGTTCTTGTCGGTGCAGATAAGGATAAGGTCACCATCGCCACTGAGGAGGGCACTGAAAAGAGCTTTCCCCTTTCGGATATTGCTTTTGTCAAGCTTTATCTGGAATTCTGACATGATAACAACAAATAAAATATACTATACTGGAGGAATTAACAGAAATGACTAAGAACAATGACTTTTTCAGAGCTCTTGAATCGCTCGGTGAAGAAAGCAGCGTTGATACCGGGCTTCTCGTTGAAAAAGTAAAGTCCGCCATGCTGAAAGCTGCAAGGAGAGCTTATCCGCACAGCGAGGACAGGATAAGAGTGGATATCGACCCCGCTACAAAGAAATTTGCAATGTACATCGAGCAGGAAGTCATCGAAGATGAGCCTATCGACGAGAACGAGATCAACATCGACGTTGCAAAAACCATTGACCCGAACGCTTACATCGGAAGCACCATTCTCAAGGAGATCGACATCTCCAAGCTTGGCAGAATGGCAGCTATCTCCGCAAAGCAGTCCATAAAGGGCGACCTCCGCGAGATAAGCCGCGACCAGATGCTCAGCCGCTTTGAGTCAAAGGAACACGAGTGCATCACGGCAAAGGTATCACAGGTCGAGCCCGGCAGAGGCACGGTAACAGTCGACTACGAGGGCACGGAACTTTACCTTTTCCGCAACGAGCAGATACCCGGAGAAACTCTCAAGGAGGGTCAGTCCGTCAAGGTCTACATCACAGGGATCGTAGGAAAGAACAAGAAGCCTGTTGTAAAAATATCAAGAACTCACAAGGATCTTGTAAAGCGTCTCTTTGAGATAGAAGTTCCTGAGATATATGACGGAACTGTCGAGGTAAAGTCGGTTTCGAGAGAAGCAGGTTCAAGAACAAAGATCGCTGTATGGTCGAAAGATCCCAACGTTGACGCTGTAGGAGCCTGTATCGGTACGAGACGTTCAAGAATTTCCGCTATCGTTTCCGAACTCAACGGCGAAAAGATCGACATCATTCCGTGGAGCGAGTCACCCGAGGAATTCATCGCAAAGGCTCTTGCTCCTGCCGAAGTCCTCAAGACTGTCATCACTTCTGCTGAGGAGAACACCTGCACGGTCATCGTTCCGAACAACCAGCTCTCACTCGCTATCGGAAACAAGGGTCAGAATGCAAAACTTGCCGCAAAGCTCACAGGCTTCAAGATAGACATTAAGCCGCAGTTCGACCTCAATGGCGAGGAAGCTCCCGAGCTCAGCCCTGACTTCAAAGTTCCCGAGCCTGAATACACTCCCGAAACAGACGAAGAGATCTTCGACAAGCAGGAAGAGACCGCCGGAGAAGAAGTAGAAGCTGTTGAGGCTGCTCCCGAAACTCCCGGGACTACGGAAGAAACCGATAAGGAAACAGCCGCTGCTGTTGAGGAATAAGCCATGAAGCCGAAAAAGATACCGATGAGAATGTGCCTCGGCTGCAATGAAATGAAGCCGAAAAAGGAGCTCATCAGAGTTGTAAAGTCCCCCAAAGGCGAAATAAGCCTCGACTTTACGGGTAAAAAATCGGGAAGAGGAGCTTATATCTGCCGCAGTGTGGAGTGCTTCAACAAGGCGCGCAAGGGCAGACGTCTCGAAAAGGCATTCTCGTGCAAAATAGACGCAGGCGTCTACGATGCTATGGCGGAGGAGCTTGGCAATGAAACAGAAAACATCTGACCTGCTCAGCATATGCTTTAAAGCAGGTAAAGCGGTAAAAGGCTTTGACAGCGCCTGTGAAGCTGCTGCAAAGGGCAAAGCAAAATGTATTCTTACTGCCTGCGATGCATCGGCAAAGACTGTCAAGGAAGCAGAGTTTTACTGCAAAAAATACGGCATTCCCATGATGAGGACTGAACTCACAAAAGACGATATCGGCGCTGTATGCCGAAAGCAGACCGCAGTTATCGGAATATGCGACGAGGGATTCTGCAAAGGGTTCGCCAAGATACTGAACAAAACGCCGGAGGACGGCGGCAAGGAATAAATCCGAATACAATTGAATACATTATGCGCTGCGCGGAAACCGCAGCATAGACAATGGAGGTAATCAAGCCTATGGCAAAAAAGATAAAGTTAAGTGAAGCTGCAAAGGATCTCAATATCCCTGCACAGGAACTCATCGGTTACTTTACCGAAAAGGGCGATACCAAGAAAAAAACTGCCTCAACTCTTACAGAGGAGGAAATGAACGAAATACTTGAGCATTACACAAAGCTCCACGAGGTAAAGAACCTTGACGAGTATTTCGCGACCGCGAACGAACCTCGCCCCGAAAAGAAAAAGACTGCCGCAGAAGCAGCTCCGAAGGCGCAGGAAAAGAAGCCTGCCGCTAAGAAGAACGAAAAAGCTGAAAAACCGGCTGCTAAGGCTGACAAGAAGGACGCTGCTCCGAAAAAGACTGCTCCCGAAAAGCCTGTCGCAAAGAAAGAGACAGCTCCGGCTGCAAAGCCCGCTGTAAAGGAAGAAAAGCCGGCAGTCAGGACTGAGGCTCCCGCTCCCAAGGCTGAGGCTGCAAAAAAGCCTGCCGAAACTCCTAAGAGCAGCGAACCCCAGAAGCACAACGGCAAGAAGAATGAGAAGAAGCAGCAGGCAAAGGCTCATGACAGAGGAGAGCGTTCAAAGTTCAACGCTTCATTCAGTTCTGAAACTGCTCAGACCTCGGGTCAGCGCAGGACTGTTGACACAAGAGGCAGCTACGTTGACCTCGACAAGTACAACGAGCGCTACGACCAGATGGCTTCTTCAAACAAGCACAACAGCGACAACTATTCTTCCAAGAAACAGAAGATAAATCAGAAGTCTGCTCAGAGAAACCGTCAGCAGTACTCAAAGAAGGAGACAGAGGCTGAAAAGCTCCGCCGTCTTGAACTCGAAAGAGCAAGAAATCAGCAGCTCAAAGTCCTCATTCCCGAGGCTATCACTGTCGGCGAGCTCGCTACACGTCTCAAGGCTACAGCTACAGACGTTATCAAGAAGCTCATGGGTCTCGGCGTAATGGCTTCCATAAATCAGGAGATCGACTTTGACACAGCTTCGCTCGTTGCTGAGGAACTCGGCGCAAAGGTTGAAAAGGAAGTTATCGTTACCATTGAGGAGCGTCTCATTGACGACACTGATGACGATGATACAAACCTTGAACCGCGCTGCCCTGTCGTTGTTGTAATGGGTCACGTTGACCACGGTAAGACTTCTATCCTCGACCGTATCAGAAACGCTCACGTTGCAGCAGGCGAAGCAGGCGGAATCACTCAGCACATCGGTGCTTATCAGGTAAATATAAACGGTCAGGACATCACTTTCCTCGACACTCCCGGACATGAGGCGTTTACTTCAATGCGTGCAAGAGGTGCGAATATCACGGATATCGCTATCCTCGTTGTTGCGGCTGATGACGGTATCATGCCGCAGACCGTTGAATCCATAAACCATGCAAAGGCAGCAGGAGTTTCCATTATTGTTGCTATCAACAAAATGGATAAGGAAGGCGCTAACCCCGACAGGATCAAGGAAGAACTCACCAAGTACGACCTCGTTTGCGAGGACTGGGGCGGTGACGTTATCTGCGTTCCCGTTTCCGCAAAGACAGGCGAAGGGATCGACGAGCTGCTCGAAAACGTTCTCCTCGTTGCTGAGGTAAAGGAACTCAAGGCTAATCCCGACCGTCTTGCAAAGGGTACTGTTATCGAAGCGCGTCTCGACAAGGGCAGAGGCCCTATCGCTACGCTCCTCGTTCAGAATGGTACGCTCAGACAGGGTGACGTTCTCATCGCAGGAACGGCTGTCGGCAGAGTAAGAGTTATGACCAACGACAAGGGCAAGAAGGTAAAGTCCGCAGGTCCTTCTGTTCCTGTTGAGATCACAGGTCTTGCAGAAGTTCCGAGCGCAGGCGATACATTCAACGCTGTTGAGGACGAGAGACTCGCAAGAGAACTCGTTGACCAGAGAAAGCACGAGCAGAAGCAGGAGCAGTTCAACTCTTACCGCAAGGTAACTCTTGACAACCTCTTCAGTCAGATCGCAGAGGGCGAGATCAAGGAACTCCCGATCATCGTCAAGGCTGACGTTCAGGGCTCTGTCGAGGCTGTTAAGCAGTCGCTCGAAAAGCTCTCAAACAATGAGGTAAGAGTAAGAGTTATCCACGGTGCAGTCGGAGCTGTCAAGGAAAGCGACGTTATGCTCGCAAATGCTTCAAATGCTATCATCGTAGGATTCAACGTAAGACCTGATCCGGTTGCCGCAGAAAATGCTGCCCGTGACGGTGTTGATATCCGCCTTTACAGGATCATCTATGATGCTATCGAGGAGATCACGACCGCTATGAAGGGTATGCTCGCTCCCAAGTTCAGAGATATCGAGCATGGACGCATCGAGTTTCGGCATGTCTACAAGATATCCAATGTCGGCATGGTCGCAGGAAGCTATGTGCTCAGCGGCAAGGTCACAAGAGGTAGTCAGGTGCGCGTTGTCCGTGACGGAATCATCATCGCTGATGACAAGATCGCAGGACTCAAGCGTTTCAAGGACGATGTAAAGGAAGTTGCGGAAGGCTACGAGTGCGGTATCAGCCTCGAAAAATTCAGCGACGTCAAGGAAGGCGATATCTTCGAGACATACATTGTCGAGGAGTACAGAGAGGATTAATTTCAACAGCCGGCGGCAGAAACGGTCTGCCGCATAAATCGGCTTTTACACATTGTATATAAAAAGGAGGTCAGTTTAATATGGATAACGACAGAATGAGTACCGCTGATATGCTGCAATACTGCAATGAGGCGCTCGCGTGGGAAGATTTCGGCCCTATCGACATTTTCTTCTTTGAATCGGTAAAGAAAATACTGCTCGGTCGTATTTGAAGAACCCGAGGAGCAGATAGATGACCTTATGGGCATTGAACGTCCCGTAAGAGATATCGAGCTTGAACCCGATTACCCCAAGTACGCCGATCTTTACTACGGCGAGGAGGGCGACGACGAAATACCCGATTACAGTCATATTGCAGAGGAAGAAGCTTTTTCCGCAGCTATATTCGGCGACGGTTTCTTTGAGGAGGAGGACGAGGAGTCCGACACCGCTATTGAAACTCCCGCAGCAGTTCCGGCTGCTGAAAATAATACAAACAACAACAAAGCTGACGAGCCTGCCGACGATAAAAGTTCACAGCAGCCCGAAGGCGGAAGTTTTACTGTAAAGATCTGAAATATTCAGAGAAAGGACAATATGCCGAATTTCAAAAACAGCCGCATGGCTGAAGACATCAAAAGAGAAAGGACAGCTCAAAGACCCGAGAATAGACAAAATGCTCACAATAGTCCGTGCCGACCTTTCAGGCGATATGTCTAACTGCAAAATATACGTTTCAAGCTTTAACGGCTTGGAGAAGGCTAAAGAATCGGTTCAGGGACTGAAAAGCGCATCAGGATTCATCAGAAGGGAGCTTTTTCACAGGCTCAAAATGCGCAAGTCCCCCGAGCTTACATTTATCGCCGATAATTCTATCGAAAGAAGCGCGGATATAAGCAAAAAGCTCAACGAACTTCTATAGGAGGTAAAATAAATGCAGATTGGCTTCACCGAAGCTGAACAGTTTCTCAGAAGTTGTGAGGACGCTGTTATCATCACACACAGAAATCCCGACGGCGACTGCATCGGCGCAGGCTTTGCCCTCAAGGATATCCTTGCCGAGATCGGCGTCAGAAGCAGAGTTGTCTGCCACGACAAGTTCCCCAAGCGCTATGAATTCATGACGAATACGGGCGCGGGTGAGGATTTTGAGCCGAAAAACATTATCGCTGTCGACATCGCCGATGAAAATCTGATGGGCAGCTATAAGGATATCTACGGCGGCAAAGTCCAGCTTTGTATCGACCACCATATCTCAAACAAGGATTACGCGGAAATGACGCTCCTCAACGGAAGTGCAACTGCTGCCTGCGAGATAATCTACGACCTTGCCAAACACATGGGTGTGAATATTTCGCGCCACTGTGCCCTCTGCCTTTACACGGGCATAGCCACGGATTCGGGCTGTTTCAAGTATGACTGCACCACTCCGCGCGCTCATGAGATCGCGGCAGAAATGATGAGAAACTACGATATCAAATTTGCAAAGATAAACCGCTATATGTTCGACGTTCAGTCAATGGGCAGAATGAAGCTTGAAAGCAAGGTCATCGAGCTTATGGAAAGCTATCTTGACGGAAAACTCGTTATCGTTGCCGTTACTCAGGCGATGATGAAGGAGTTGGGCGTCAGCATGGAGGAACTTGAGGGCTTTGCTCCGCTTACCATACGCCTTGAGGACACCGAAGTAGGAATCCTCATGCGCGAACGTGAGGACGGAGTTTTCAAGTGCTCCCTGCGCTCGGCTGACGAGGTAAATGTTTCTGAGATCTGTCAGACTATAGGCGGAGGCGGTCACGCAAAAGCTGCCGGCTGCACTATCGAGGGAACTCTCGAAGAAGCTAAAAATACGCTTATTGCTGCCGTTAAAAGGGCTCTTGCATGAACGGGATAATTTGTCTTGACAAGCCGCAGGGCTTCACTTCATTTGACGCAGTTGCCAAGCTGAGGGGAATTTTGCAGACGCGCAGGCTCGGGCACGGAGGAACGCTCGACCCTATGGCTACGGGAGTTCTGCCGATCTTTGTCGGAAACGCCACAAAAGCCTGCGACATCATGCCCGACAACACCAAAAGCTACCGTGCGGGATTTCGTCTCGGTCAGGTCTCCGATACGCAGGACGTTACGGGAACTATCCTTGCCGAGTACCAGAAAGAAGTTCCGCAGGAGGATATACTTGCTGTAATTCCCGAATTTACGGGAAAGATAATGCAGCTTCCGCCGATGTACTCGGCTGTGCAGGTAAACGGCAAGCGGCTTTACGACCTTGCGCGGCAGGGTATCGAGGTCGAGAGAACTCCGCGTGAAATAGAGGTTTTCTCGATAGATCTCGCAGACTATGACGAGTCCGCGCGCGAGGGAGCCCTCGAAATAAGCTGCGGCAAGGGCACTTATATCCGCACTATCATCAACGATATAGGCGAACGTCTCGGCTGCGGCGGCATTATGACCTCGCTCGTAAGAACAAGTTCGGGCGGATTCACGCTTGCTGACTGCCACACCTTCGAGGAGCTTCAGCAGGCACGCGATGAGGACAGGCTTGAAGAGCTTATCCTTCCGATCGACCGCGTTTTTGAGTCGCTGCCAAAGCTGCGGCTCGGCGAGGCTCAGACCAGAATGTACAAAAACGGCGTTAAGCTTGACCTTTCCAAGCTGCGCGATCTTAAAAGCACCGATGATCTCTACACAGTTTACGGCAGCGGCGGAGCTTTCATAGGCACAGCCTTTGCCGACCGTGAAAGCGGCGAGCTACGAATTGGAAAGAACATGGGGTGACAGCATGGCAAAGGCTTTAACTGCGGTCGCACTCGGACTTTTCGACGGCGTACATCTCGGACACAGGGCTGTTCTTGACGCGGTCTGTGCTCAGAGAGCAAACGGACTTACCCCGTCTGTGTTCACCTTTGAGCCGGAAAGCGTTCTGCGCAAATCAAGCGGCTCGGCTGGCTTTATATACGGCATGGCTGAAAAATCCGAGATCCTGCGCGGCTGCGGCATTGAGAATATCTGCGTTCCGCACTTTGATGACGTGTGCGGACTAAGCGGAGAGGAATTTGTCAAAAACATCGGAAATGGCTGCCGAGCGAGAGAAGGATGCCGTTGTCGGCAAGCTGCTTTGCCATAGTGGCATTGCCGCGGAATCCGT
>ENA-UEYI01002278-UEYI01002278.1-human-gut-metagenome-genome-assembly--contig:-NODE-2278-length-13687-cov-5.188832_pt1 | contig 13687 bp, 9 predicted proteins | sample MGYA00242900_ERZ507916 | MGnify/ENA primary metagenome ERZ507916 (study PRJEB26167, sample SAMN06115521) | human gut metagenome | host: Homo sapiens | place: China:Chongqing | collected 2015-09-02...
GCAAAATCCTGAGCAACTTTTTGTTGCTCAGGTACTTAAAAAAAATATTTTATAATAGTGTTGCGGAATTAAGGGTTAAACGAAAGAAAATGTAACAAAAAGGGAAAAGGTTTATAAACCGAAAGAAGAGCGTATGCTACAGTTTACTAAAAGTATTTATATAGTTAATCCGGCTTTGGACATACTATATATATAAAGTCACAAAAAAAACGGACCGCCTTCATCTTGCATCATGCAATAGAAGACGGTCCGCTTTTATATTATAACTACTAATGTTATTTCATCGGAGTATTTTCCAAAGTAGCAGTCAAGAAATCATAGAACTTAGCTACAGACGGAATGTTGCAACGCTCTTCTGGAGTGTGAGGGCACCGCAATGTAGGACCGAAAGAAATCATGTCGAGACCAGGAACTACAGCACCGATGATACCGCATTCCAATCCTGCGTGGATAACCTTAACTTCGGGTTCTTCGCCAAACTGTGCCTTATATGATTCTTTCATGGCGTGAAGAATCGGAGAGTTAACATCCGGTTCCCAGCCTGAATAGCTACCCGAACGCTCTACGTGCATGCCAGCCATAGAGAAACAGCTTTCGATAGCAGTGTTGCGGAAATCCTTCATAGAATCGCGAGAACTACGAGTCAATACCTTGATTTCGGCACGACCGTTACCGATTTCTACGATAGCCAAGTTAGAAGAAGTTTCTACTGTATCGGGGATAGTAGGGATGAAACGTTCCACACCGTTAGGACAAGCATAGATAGCGTCAACCAAGTTGTCACGAATTTCATCAGGAACCATCATCTTAGGAAGTTCTACACGCTCTACAGTAAAGCTGATACCTTCTTCGATAGTAGCGAATTCATCGCGCCATACCTGTTCGCATTCTCCTACGAAAGCTATAACGTCGTCCACCTCTTCGGCAGGCACTGTGATTACAGCTTCACACTCGCGAGGGATAGCGTTACGCATGTTTCCACCTTCCCATGATACGAGACAAGCCTCATCGTAAGCTATTACCTGATTCAAGAAACGAGCCATCAGCTTATTGGCGTTAGCATGTCCCCAGCCAATCTGAATACCAGAGTGACCGCCACGCAAACCTTTAAGAGTTACCTTCAAGGCAACGTCTGTAGGATCTGTTTCTACTTCTTTATATTCGAGAGTAGCGTTCAAGTCTTCACCTCCTGCACAACCGATATAAAGTTCACCTTCTTCTTCCGAGTCAAGGTTCAACAAGATATCGCCATCAATAGTACCAGGTTTCAATCCGAACGCTCCGAACATACCTGTTTCTTCATCGGCAGTAATCAACGCTACCAACGGTCCGTGCTTCAAAGTCTTGTCTTCCATCACAGCCATGATAGCGGCAACACCCATACCATCGTCCGAACCCAAAGTCGTACCTTTAGCTCTTACCCATTCGCCGTCAATCTCGGTTTCAATAGGATCGTTCTCAAAATCGTGTTGTTTATCTTTAGTCTTCTGAGGTACCATATCCATGTGGGCCTGCAGAATAACGGTTTTCCGATTTTCCATTCCCGGAGTGGCCGGCTTGCGATAAATGATGTTTCCGACTTCATCTTTAAAAGCCTCTACTCCAACGCTCTTACCGAATTCCAACAAGAAAGATTGGATTTTTTCCAAATGTCCCGATGGACGTGGAACCTGAGTCAACGAATCAAAATGCTTCCACACATTCTGTGGAGCCAGAGAAATAATTTCACTCATACGCTTTTGTTTTATTTTTTATTTGTAAGCGGCAAAGCCACTAATCCGTAAATACCTAACAAAATTAATAAAAAAGTTTGAATACCATGCACAAGTAACGCAAATATTCCTGCATCTTCCTTTGTAATACCGTACATCATCATCATTGTGATGACCGCAAAATGCCACGGACCGGCTCCATTTGGGGTAGGAACCACCACGGCGATACTGCCAACAACGAAGAGAACCAGCCCTGCCAACCAGCCTAAATGCGATGTGAAGCCGAAGCTGTAGAACGTAAGATAGAAGTGAAGGTAATAGCAAGCCCATATTCCCCATGAATAAAGTATGTATAACCACGGAGAACGTACATGGCGAATAGACATACATCCTAACCAGATATTAGAAATAAGGCCTCGCACTTTAGCGAATACAGTAAGATTGCGCACCAAGAAAAACAAGAGCACAAAAGCCGCCGCTATACAGAGCAAGGTGATATAAAAGTTGGTCGATGCGAACAGGGATGAAAAGAACCCGATATCCGTACCCGTCAACTTAAAGAAGTTGGCAAATACCGACGACTGCAACAGTAATGTAACAGCGGTAATAATAAGTATGCATGTAGAATCAACAAGCCGCTCGGACACTACCGTACCCAAGGACTTAGAAAAAGACACGCCATCGTACTTTGCCAAGATGCCGCAGCGCGAAACTTCGCCCACGCGAGGCAGCACCAAATTGGCGGCATACGAAACAAATATGGCGTAAATACTGTTAGACTGCTTAGGATGAGCGTCTAACGGGTCTAGAGCAAGCATCCAGCGCCATCCTCTAAACACCTGAGCCAACACGCCGAACACGAGCGAAAGTAACATCCACCCGTAATTCATCTCATCACAAAGCACATTACCGACTTCGCTAAAATCGAAATCATAATAAGTCCACACCATAATAGCCGCCCCTAAGACCAGAGGAAGCCCTATCTGAAATATCTTATTGAGGTATTTCTTCAACACTGTTCGTTCCAACTTCAATCAATTTTTATCACATCCGGCTTGCACTATCTTTGCCATACTGCAATGATTTTTAATATTAATGCTTACCTTTGCATGATGCAAAGATAGTATCCTTGCGGGAATTATTCTCAGTTTATCACAAGAAAATACGAAAGAATGAAATTAGTAAAGCCCAAGAAGTTCTTAGGACAACACTTCTTAAAAGATCTGCAAATAGCAAAAGATATAGCCGATACGGTTGACGCATGCCCAGACTTGCCAGTGCTTGAGGTAGGTCCCGGTATGGGAGTACTCACACAATTCCTCATTCCGAAAGGACGCCCCGTAAAAGTTGTAGAGCTCGACTTTGAATCCGTAGCTTATCTGAAAGAGAATTTTGCCCAACTGGGAGACAATATCATAGAACAGGACTTCCTTAAGATGGATCTTTCGCAGTTGTTCGACGGTAATCCGTTTGTGCTGACCGGAAACTATCCGTATAATATATCAAGCCAGATATTCTTCAAGATGCTCGACTACAAGAACCTTATCCCCTGCTGTACGGGTATGATACAAAAAGAAGTGGCCGAACGTATAGCCGCTGCACCCGGGAGCAAGACATACGGCATCTTGAGCGTGTTGATACAAGCGTGGTATCATGTGGAATACCTATTTACAGTTCACGAAAACGTATTTAACCCTCCGCCAAAGGTAAAGAGTGCGGTAATACGCATGACCCGAAACGAGACAATGGACTTGGGATGCAACGAAAAGCTGTTCAAGCAAATAGTGAAAACCACTTTCAACCAACGCCGTAAGACTCTGCGTAACTCTATATCGACCATCTTAGACAAGACGAATCCGCTAAGCATGGACCCTATATTCAACAAGCGTCCGGAGCAACTATCGGTGAAAGAGTTTATAGACTTGACAAACCGCGTAGAAGAGGCCCTCAAGCAACAAGAATAAGAGAAATCAAAAGAATAATACACAACCTTCTTAATTAGGGTGATACATGGAAAAGGATGAAATAAAGAACATTTCCGAACTAATCGAGAATAAGGAGTCGGACAAAGTAAGAGAGATTCTGAACAATTTGCATCCTGCTGACATAGCCGAACTGTGCAATGAGCTGGATGCAGAAGAAGCACGGTTCGTCTATCTGTTGTTAGACAATGAGAAAGCCGCCGACGTGCTTATCGAAATGGACGAAGACGCACGAAGACGCTTCCTAAACATACTGCCTTCGGAAACCATCGCAAAACGATTCGTAGACTATATGGACTCGGACGATGCGGTAGACATTATCCGTGAGATGGACGAAGACAAGCAAGAAGAGGTGTTATCGCACATCGAAGATATAGAGCAGGCGGGCGACATCGTAGACTTGCTGAAATACGACGAAGATACTGCCGGTGGTTTGATGGGTACCGAAATGGTAATCGTTAACGAGAACTGGAGTATGCCCGAATGTCTGAGAGAAATGCGTATACAGGCCGAAGATATGGACGAAATCTACTATGTATACGTGGTAGACGATGACGAACGTCTGCGCGGTGTATTCCCATTGAAGAAGATGATTACCAGTCCATCTGTTTCGAAGGTAAAGCATGTAATGAAGAAAGACCCTATCTCGGTGCACGTAGATACTCCGCTTGATGAAGTGGTGCAGGTTATCGAGAAATACGACCTTGTAGCGGTGCCTGTAGTCGACAGTATAGGACGCTTGGTAGGACGAATCACCGTAGACGACGTGATGGATGAAGTTCGCGAACAAGCCGAACGCGACTACCAGTTGGCTTCTGGTCTCTCGCAGGACGTAGAATCACACGATAACGTGTTCCGTCAGACCAGCGCACGTCTGCCGTGGCTGCTCATCGGTATGCTTGGTGGTATCGGTAACTCTATGATTTTGGGTAATTTCGATTCAACATTCGCTGCTCATCCAGAAATGGCACTCTACATTCCGCTTATCGGTGGTACGGGAGGAAATGTGGGAACGCAGTCGTCCGCTCTAGTTGTACAAGGATTGGCCAACAGTTCATTGGATGCCAACGGTATCTGGAAACAGATTATGAAAGAATCGGTTGTAGCGGTAATCAACGCCACTATCATTTCAATGCTGGTATATATCTATAACTTCATACGCTTCGGAGCAACTGCTACCGTAAGCTACTCGGTATCTATCAGTTTGTTCTCTGTGGTGATGTTCGCTTCTATCTTCGGCACGTTAGTGCCCATGACATTAGAGAAGCTTAAGATAGACCCCGCTATCGCGACAGGTCCCTTTATCTCCATTACAAACGATATTATCGGCATGATGATGTATATGGGAATCACGGCTTTGTTATCTTAAGCCACATCAGTATCTCAGCACTACCCTATCGCCGGCATGCCGAGCCAAAACAATACGAACTTCATGCAACTGCTTATAGCGTTGCATGATTTCGTATGCGCTCTTCGAATCACGAGAGACTTCAGAATTGGTAGTCAACGCCTTCAATATATGATTTAATTCAGCAGTTACTATATTTAGCTTAAAGTCTACAAGCAGGCGAGGTATCAATTCATACAAACGCTCCTCATCAGTGACAATCTTCTGTCCTCGCGAATGATATTTGCTCAATACATAACGGTCGCTTGCCATTTCAGCAGCCAACTTGCTTACCTCAGGATCAAGATGAGATACAAAATAGCGCTCGGCACAAAAACCTGAGTCGTGTATATGCGCCACACATTCATTCAGCACACGGCGATGAAGCGCAATATGAAAGCCAAGACTATCATTATGCAGACCTTCGGCAATGTATTCAGCTACCGTAACGGGAATTTCGTTGCCTTCCTCATCCTCAGCCATACACATTACCTTCTCTCCGTAACGTATCAGCATACGCATCAAATCAACCTCTTGCTTATAGAAAAGTTCCTCCTCATTTCCTTCGGCAGGAATGAAAGAGATATAATTATCTTCTACCGGAGCAGGCTGATATGAAGAATCTACGCCTCCCTCTTCGGGCATAGGCGGCAATTCATCTCCTGGAACAATAGATTCAATAGGAGCATCCGCACCCGATAACGAAGCCAATGCACCCGACACTTCGGCATCGGCTGGAGGCGTGCTTACGGCTGCCTGCTGAGTAGCCGGCTGTTCCGCTTGCAAACGAGCACGATATTCCTTGCGCTGTTCTTCTTTCTTACGGTTTTCATCTGCCTGCTCTTTCAGCTTTCCCACAGCATTAACAAGTACACGCTCTTCCATTCTCAGCATTTCGCTGCACTCACGTATATATACATTACGTGTTATAGAATCGGGAATTACAGAGATGCTTTTTACGATGCTCGTTATAAGATTAGCCTTTTTAATAGGGTCTTTTCCAGCTTCTTCAATCAGCAAATCGGTCTTGAAGCGTATAAAATCGACTTCATGATCGTTTATGTACGCTTGATATTCGGTAGCGTTATGCTTACGTGCAAAGCTGTCGGGGTCATCACCGTCGGGCAACAAGCACACCTTGACATTCATACCCTCTTCGAGCAACATATCTATACCTCGGATACTAGCTTTGATACCCGCACCGTCGCCATCGTACAGCACGGTGATGTTATTAGTAAACCTATGTATCAACCGTATTTGGTCGGACGTAAGCGCCGTACCCGATGAAGCCACCACGTTTTCTATTCCACTCTGATGCATGGAAATAACGTCGGTATAACCCTCTACCAAGAAACAACGGTCTTGACGAACCATAGCTTGCTTGGCAAAGTAAATACCGTAAAGTTCACGGCTCTTATGGTAAATCTCACTCTCGGGCGAGTTGACGTACTTCATCTGCACGTTCTTAGTAGCCGCATTCAGCACACGACCACCGAAAGCCACTACTTTACCCGACAGTGTATGCACCGGGAAAATTACACGCCCCCAGAATCGGTCGCGCAGTGTACCATCGTCTTTACGATAGCACAATCCGGTCTTCTCCAAGAACTCTGGTTTATAGCCTTTTTCTATAGCAGTACGTGCCAACGCATCACGATTATCTGTGCTATACCCCAACTGGAACTTCTTAATGATATCATCACGGAATCCTCTACTTCGCAGATAAGTCATACCTATGCGCTGACCCTCTTCCACGTTATAAAGTACATTCTGAAAGTATTCCGAAGCAAACTGGTTGACCACAAAAAGACTCTCGCGAAGATTGCTCGCCTGCTTTTCTTCTTCGGTAAGTTCACGCTCTTTTACCTCGATATTATATTTACGAGCCAGCCACTTCAGAGCTTCATAATACGAAAGTTGCTCGTGCTCCATAATGAAGTGCACCACATTTCCACCCTTTCCGCAACTGAAACATTTGCATAGTCCCTTGCTGGGCGAAACGCTGAACGAAGGAGTCTTTTCATTATGAAACGGACACAGTCCGATATAGTTAACCCCTCGCCTGCGCAGCGTTACAAACTCTGACACCACATCAACAATCTGTGCGGCATCGAGTATTCTATCTATGGTGGCTTGGTCTATCATTGTTACTTCATTAATCGTAATTGAGGGAACAAAGTTATGAATATTATAAATAACAAAAAAAATCTCCAGCAACATTTCAATCGAGACGTTGCTGGAGATTCACTATAATTCAGTTAATGAATCATTGTATTTTATAAGCTTTGGTAGCTCCGGCATAAATACCAGTATTCGTAAAATCACATTCTTGAGCTACAGCTTTCTTCATCGCTCCAGATACCTTTACGCCTACCTTTATCACTCCCTGTTTCTGTGCTGGGTCGGCAATGTGCAAGGTAACGCCTTTCTTATCGGCAGAAGTACGTATCATCAAAGCACAAGGTTTATCTACACTTACAGTGATATTCTTATCCGAATATTTACCTGCTTCGTGGAATACCATCTGCCAAATACCAAGATTCTTTTGCTGCACCGCCTGTACAGACGATGTATTGCTCAATATGGCAACGGGACCTTTAGCATAGCCATCAAGCTGTTTGCCGTTTTTCGCTTCGGGCACTACTATATAAGCATAAGTAGCATCACTCGGCTTAGCTCCATGACGTAAAGCAATGGTAAACACATCTTCGTGCTGCATCTTCGTGCTCTGTGTCTGATTAATATCGTACCAAACACCAGTCTGCTCCTTATTACTTACAAGCACGCTATTCTTGTCGTGGAATACGTATCCTACTCCGTTATGCATAGCCCAGCGCAAGTCGCTTACTGTCTGCTCCTCACCATTGGCAATTTTCTGCAACTTATTTTTGGCAGAAGAAACATTAACCTCTTTGCCGAAAGAAAGACACTGGTTTACGGTAGTCATCACCTCGAATTCCGATTCTGACGTGATACCTGCTCCCAAACAAACAATCTCATCGTCAAAGAAGAACCAAGCCTTCTTGGCACGTGTATTGATATTAGCATACGGTTCATCATATACATAAGTAGAAACACCATAAAGGCTATCCGATACACCTCCAGAGAAAGTAGATGTTCCCATCTGTTTCCAATCAGACTTAGCCAACGGAATCTTGGTCATCTGCGGAGCGGTAGTACCCGGAATTCTCGCCCAGTTCCAAACGGGGAATATATTGAAGTATTCGTTTCCTTCCTTAGTAATATCTGTACATCCGTCCGACACGAAGTAAGTCTTCAGATTCTCACCATTACCATATTCGCAACGGCCAGTGCGGTTAGAAGCCATACGAACGTCGAATGTATATCCCGGACGAACGTGAAGCGTATAGTCGCCACGGAAATAATGAGTATGTTTCGGCTTCACAGCGTACGATGCCGGCTTCTTTCCTTTAAGACGAGCTACTATTTCCTTGAACTCATCCGCATGTTTCGGGTCAATCTTTATCATGCGCTTTGCGAAAAGAGCCTTACTACTCTTATCCAATATATTCTTTCTACTCATGCCACGACCCATCACATCGAACATCATGTATTTTCCGCGAATAGCCTGATAGTAAGTCTCACGCATAAATCGGCTCACCAGCTGTATTTTCTCTTCATCCATAGCGAACTTGGTTCCGATGGCATACGAAGCAATCTGAGTTATTCCCTTCAATATTTCATCGCCATATCCACCGATATACAATTGCTCACCATGCTGAAAGAAACAGTTATCGTGCTGAAAACCTTCTTTCGTAGTATAGCAAATAGGACTATACACCAAATCGATGGCACGCTTCAAGTCGACCTCGTTTTTCTGTAGACAAGAACGATAAATCCAGTGCAAAGCTATATCCGTTCTGTTTGCTCCAGTCCATTTTTCAGGGTCGCCACCATCTTTACGGATGCGCTGCAAAATAGCATCTTCCAATTCATGCGGCACCTGCTTCTTACCTACTCGCATCTGAACGAGAAGCACGCCCAACTTCTGCGGCTCCGAAATCTGATTATACCACCAGTTAGAGCAATTTGGGTCGCGCATCTGCCAGTACTCCAATCCTTTTACTATCTTTTCGTAGATAGCGTCGTCACCGTAATATGCGTTATCGGGATTTGTGTAAGCGAAAGCGAAATCGCTCAAACGCTCCACGTGTATAATCGGCATCCAGTTTGTGCGGTCGGTACGAGCATAGTCGATATCCGTAAAACTACCGTCCTCCGTATTATACAGCGAAAGTTCTTTCTTTATTGTCTCCGTCTTAGGATTATTACGGACATCTTCGCGTATCTTGTCCATGAACATTCTAAAGTCGTCTACCGTATCTACAGCTTTTGCCGACAGTGTGGCAGCCACAAAGAGCAAGCATACCACAACTTTCTTCATGATTTTATTCATATATTTTATTTTAAGTTTCTGATTTCGAACAGTCATGATTACAATCCCGGATCTACAGGATTTTCATCAGGAAACAACGGACTGTAAAGCAATGTTCGTTTCATTACCTGCAACTTGCCGTTTTTCACAAACTCATCGCCTCGTTCCTTTAAATGCTCCACCATGTACTGACGCATTTCGGTCAACTGCTTTTTATATTTCTTGTCGGAAGCCACATTATGCAACTCTTGAGGATCTTTTCTCAAATCGAACAATTCTTCTGTTCCTGTATGCAGACGCCAGATATACTTCAGATGTCCATCAGTCAAAGCACACCAATAATTATCGTCACTATAACAAGTAGCATGTTCCAAGTCAAGGTATTTTCTCCATTGACCGGCATTACCGTCCATCAATGTCTTTACCGATTTTCCGTCCATAGCGGCAGGTACTTTTCCGCCAGCCACATCAATGAACGTAGGAAGCACATCGCGCAACTCTACTACCTCATCTACTTTTCCACCTTTTGTATAGTGATACTTTTCGGGCCACTTCACAATAAATGGAATATGCGAAGACCCCTCATAAGGATAAGTTTTGCGCCAATGGTGATGGTCGCCCAACATATCGCCATGATCAGATACATAAACTATCAAAGAATTGTCGTATATACCCTCATCTTTAAGTGCTGCTATAATCCTTCCGATTTCTTCGTCTACAAAAGTAACATTTGCATAATAATATCGACGCGATTCTTTAGCATATTCTTCACCAAAATTTCCGAAAGCTGCATCTTTACTTGCTTTTTTGGGGTCTTGCAAGTTAGCATACGGCTTATCTTTACACCAATAACCAACAAAAGGAGCCGGCACATCACGACCTTGATACATATCCATAAAGCGTTTTGGAGGATCGTAAGGGCTATGCGGACGGGCAAACGATATCTTCAAGAAGAGAGGCTGACCGTTTCCGTCTTTATAATGATGAATCATATTAATGGCGGTTTCGGCAGTCCAATGAGTTGGATGCAAGTTCTCATCCAACTTATAAATACCGCCACGATGTTCGTTCCATCCTATGCCAGTAGAGTCTGGATTCAAACCTGGCACCTGCGTATTAAACCACAAGCGATAATCACTGATGAAATCCTTGGTATCTATGCGTCCGCTTTCGTCCAGCAATGTGCCATGAAAACCATGCAATGATTTCTGCGGAAACCAGTGCATCTTACCTATTCCAAAAGTAAAGAATCCCAAATCGCGCAACATTTGCGGCATTTCAAACTGATAATGCGTACCCATTCTTCCGTACCCCATCATGCCATGATGCCACGGAGATAATCCCGTAAGCAGTCCGGCACGTGCAGGCGTACTGCTCGGAGCAGAACTGTACGCATTAGTAAATAATGTGCCATCGGCAGCCAGCGCATCGATATTCGGAGATATCACAGACGGATTACCCATGCAGTTCAAAGCATCACCTCTATGCTGGTCAGACATTATTAGTATTATATTAGGTTGCTTTTGAGCCATCACCCCCTGTGCCAAGGGCAAAAGAGCAAGCAACGGCATTACATTATAATTCATATATTCAATTTTTCATAAGGTTTATAAAGTATAAGAATCACGCTATGAAGATAGATTATGTTGACGAAAATCACTCTATCACTATGTTAATAATATGTTGTCTCATACTGTTGATTTTATAGGTTAAACATTAACTCATTATGGATGAAATGTGAAATAGATTCCCTATTCAACAATAATAAGGAGGGGTAATAAAATAAAGTTATACTACCCCCCCCAAAAAACAATTTTATATTACCACTTCGGATTTTGTCCTAAATTAGTATTCTTGGATGTTGCAGAAGATGGTATAGGACGTAAATAATCCTTTTCAGGATCAAATGAACGACGATCTACGGAATAGTTAGTACCGGCATAAGCATCTACATACTGCTTTCCATCTGACGCTTTGAAAACATAAACAGGATTCTTTCCTGCAGTAGCACTTCCGCCTTTAGTCAATGCTCCCATATAACGTGCATCATTAAAATCGGCATCTTCAAGACGAATACCCAGCACACGTTCTTTTAGCTTGTCGCCCCATGCCCAACGCATCAAATCTTGGTAACGCAGATACTCAAATGTCAATTCCACACGTCGTTCACGACGAATTTCAATAGTCAATGCAGACAAACCATAATCCTGATATTTAGGGTCCATAGCAGGATTAACCGTCAAATGAGGCATTCCTACACGGTCGCGCAAAACATTTATTGTCTTATCAAGTACCGTCTGGTCACATTGTCCCAATATATCTTTTGCTTCAGCGTAATTTAATAAAACCTCAGCATAGCGGAATAACGGATAGTCATGTGTTTCCTGATCGAAACCTTTTTTATGTTGCTCACGAATGAAGTATTTAATAGGATGATATCCTGTCAAAGAAGGCCATCCCTGCATATTACCCAAACGTGGGAATGAATAATTTGCCAACGCCAAATCTTGGAAAAGCACTTTAGCCGGATTAGTAGAAGGTACAATTGCATCAGATTTGCCTTCATTAGTTACAATTCCAGGAGCAAGAAATGTCTGACTCATACGTGGGTCACGATTAGTGAACTCCAACTCCGGAGTATCATTGCTGTAATTTTGACTTAAAGCAACAGGTCTAGCATTTCCATCTGCATCAATGCACAAGTAGTCATCAATAAGATCCTTGGTTCCACCATTTCTTAGATTAATTATATAACCGCACATTCTGTGACGTTTCAAACCAGCTTCATATTTACGGAACAAAATTACCTCTTTATTGCTCGTCAAATCATCTGTAGTGAACAATGTTGTATAGTCACTTTGAGGACGACCGGTATTATATATTTCATACCCCATATTCATCAATTGCTCACTTGCGTCAATACAAGCATTCAAGAACTCATCTTCATCGCCTAAGTTATGGTATTTACGGTAAGAACCTTCGTACAATCCTATACGAGATTTCAAAGCCAAAGCCGCACCTTTTGTTAAGCGTCCTTCTCCCCATTTTTCGGCAGGCAAATAATCACAAGCCTTATTTATATCTTCCAATACCTGTTTCATAACAGTTTTACGAGGGTCACGCTTCGCATACAAAACATCCGTATCATCAACTGTTACTGATTTTGTCAGCAAAGGCACATCACCATAATTCTGTACCAGATTAAAATAAAACCAAGCACGGAAAAACAATGCTTCTCCAGCATAACGATTACGGACTTCCTCATTTACAGATGTTGCTCGCTCATAGTTTTCCATGAATATATTGATGCGGCGCAACAATTGAAAATCCCAACTTACATAATTGGTATTTCCACTCGGAACGTTTTCAAGTCCAGCAGCTACAGCCGAAGCCCATGTTTGACTACCATCCATTGTTGCAAAGTTATCAGACATCGCCTCAAACGTATACGGTCCAGAAACCTTTACAGACCATGCGTCACTATTAAATCCTATCAAAAAATGATAAGTTCCATTATCCGAAGCCTGATTATAAATACCATTACAATAAGACTCCAAATCTTTATCTGTATTCCAATAAACCTCACTGACCAAATCATGTGTTGGAGTACGTTCTAAAAATGAGTCATTACAAGAAGTCATGGCTATTAAAGCCGCTCCAATAATTGTTATTATTTGTTTTTTCATCGTTCTAATTCAGTTAAAAGGTTAAATTAACGCCAAGCGAATAAGTTCTCATAAAAGGATATACCATCTTACCTCCACCAGAAGCAGCTTCGGGGTCATACGCTCCCTTTATTGATGTAAATTCGAAAAGGTTTTCACCGCTTACATATACAGAAGCATTAGACAGTCCCACCTTTGCAATCCACGTCTTCGGCAAATTCCATCCTAATGTAATGTTCTTGCAACGCAAATAAGCGGCATTTTGCAAATACCTGTCGGTCTTTACATTTCGGTTTCTATTATCAGTGGCACGTGTTATAGGGAAATAAGCATTAGGGTTCTCCGGAGTCCATGAATCAGAAACAAACCATTTCTGCGCATTATAATATTGGGTTGCTGCCGGCCAAAACGCTTCATCACCAGGCCAGAAGTCACGTTTGCCCACTCCCTGCATGAATATATTCAGATAATCCTCAAATCCGCAACTAAGCTCTTCAGCGTCCTTCTTGCGTCTAAACGTCCTCTCATCACTGAATTAGCAGATA
>ENA-UEYI01002288-UEYI01002288.1-human-gut-metagenome-genome-assembly--contig:-NODE-2288-length-13645-cov-2.425855_pt1 | contig 13645 bp, 10 predicted proteins | sample MGYA00242900_ERZ507916 | MGnify/ENA primary metagenome ERZ507916 (study PRJEB26167, sample SAMN06115521) | human gut metagenome | host: Homo sapiens | place: China:Chongqing | collected 2015-09-02...
AACCAAAATTCTAAAAAAAATTGAAAAAAACAGTTGCATTTTCTGGGGGTGGGTGTTAAAATACATATCTGCACAGGCATATTGTGCCTAATTTAACGATGAAAATCGGAGGAGGTGTTTGGTTTGCCGAATATCAAGTCTGCCAAAAAGCGCGTCCTGGTATCCCAGACCAAGGCTGCCCAGAACAAGGCTGCTAAGTCCGCGCTGAAGACCGAGCTGAAGAAGTTTGACACCGCTGTGGCGGAAGGCAACCGCAGCGAGGCCGATGTCGCTTACAAGGTGGCCGTCAAGGCCGTGGATCAGGCCGCTGCCAAGGGGCTGCTGCACAAGAAGAACGCTGCCAACAAGAAGAGCAGCATGACCATCAAGCTGAACAAGCTGGCCTGAGGTCTGCAACGTCGAAAGCCGTCTGTTTTACAGGCGGCTTTTTTCGTACCTATTTCTCTTTGTCATTGCGAGGAGCGAAGCGACGTGGCGATCCGTATTCTGTAGAAAGGAGTCCCCGCCATGCTGGAACGCCTGATCTCCCTGCCCCCGGTCTCCTTCTGCCTGGAGGTGTGGAACACCTATGCCCGGGCGGGGATATCCCGCTCCGCCGCCGCCCTGGCCTATTACCTGGTGCTGACCCTGTTCCCCCTGGTCATGTGCGTGAACTATTTCATCGGCCTGTTCCACTTTAATTTAGAGCAGGTCCTCCGGGCCGCCGACGCCCTCCTCCCCGCCGGGGTGACGGGGGTGCTGGGAGACTATCTGACCTATGTGGCCGGGGTCCGCTCCCCGGCCCTGCTGTGGGCCAGCGTGTTCACCATTCTGGTCTCCGCCTCCGCCGGGCTGCGCACCTTATTTCTGGCCCTGGACGAGCTGTATGAGGTCCGGCGGCCCATGGGCGTAAAGACCACCCTTGTCAGCGTGGCCCTGTCCGCCCTGTTTCTGGTCACCATCTATTTTTCCGTGGTGGTCATCTTCACCGGGGACTGGTTCTTCCGTCTGCTGGAGCGATATCTGCCTCGGCCCTTAAAGCAGCTGCTCTCCCTGGCCCGGGTGTCCGGCCTGTGGGGCTGGCTGCGGTATCTGGTGCTGTTCTGCGCGGTGCTGCTGCTGGTGTTGGCCCTCTATCGGGCGGGCACGCCGCCCCGGGCCATGCCCCGGCGCACCCTGCGCTTTGCGGCCTTGCTCACCGCTCTGGCCATGGCGGTGTGCTCCGGGGTGTTCTCCTGGTTCATCGGCATGTCCTCCCGCTATGCCCTGGTCTACGGCTCCTTGGCCTCCCTCATCATCCTGCTGGTGTGGCTGTACCTGTGCGGCAATATCCTCCTGCTGGGTGCCGCCGTCAGCCGCACCTGGGTGATACGGCGGACGAGGTGAAAACCGGATCGCCGCATCGGGCTGTGCCCTTTTCGCAATGACAGGCTTTTTTGACCGTCTGTGTGAGCCGTCTGTTGTGGCAGACGGCTCACTTCTTTCTATCATGCTTATCGCACAAATACAGCACGAGGGACGCGACGCTCCACTTTTCTTCCCCCTGTATTTGTGATAAAATTTCCCTGACGTTTCATCTGTCATTTTCTATCTTCAACCCCCTCCCCAAGAAAGGTGGTCCCCTATGCACGAAAAGATGATCCGACAGTTCAACAGCGACGTGGCCGAGGCCCTCTCCGCCCGGCGGGCGGCGGGGCTTACCAGCCGAAAGGCCGCCCTTGCCCTGCTGAAGGCCCCGGGCTGGACCGAGACCCTGGAGGGGCTGCTGCCCATCCGCCAGCGGCTCACCTGCGCCCAGGCCCTGGAGCTGTGCCGCCAGCTGCCCGATCTGTTCTCCCCCGCCCCGGAGCAGGGCTGGCTGGCCTTCTGCTATGACTATATCCGCACCCGTATGTTCCCGGACGGGCATTTCGTGCCCAGCCCCTCCCCATTCGATGCCGGAGCGGAGACCTATCTCACCGTGCTTCAGGTCCTGCTGGACCACGAGCGCTCGGTCCTGCCCTTCGACCCTCTCATTGATTTTCAGTTCTTGCCCGAGGAGGCGTATACCCTGTGCGACGCCGGGCGGGAGTATGGCCGCTTTCTGACCGCCTGGCGGCAGGAGTTCGTCTATGAGCTGCTGCGCCTGGGGGACGAGGTGACCCCCTTCCGCACCCTGGGCCACGTGGCCGGGGTCCACTATATCGCCATGACCGCCGCCCGGGGGCTGGCCGGAGCGGGGGTGGAGGTGGACCTGGCCCTCATCTCTGCCGCCGCCGCCGCCCACGACGTGGGCAAGTTCGGCTGCCGGGCGGGGGAGCGGGTCCCCTATCTCCACTACTACTACACCGACCAGTGGCTGCTGGAACGCCACCTGGACAACATCAGCCACATCGCCTCCAACCACTCCACCTGGGCTCTGGAGCTGGAGTCCCTGTCGGTGGAATCCCTGCTGCTCATCTATGCCGACTTCCGCTCCAAACAGGACCGGGACGACCAGGGCCGGGAGATCACCGTGCTCTATCCCCTGGACCAGTCCTTCCAGGTCATCCTGTCCAAGCTGGACGGGGTGGACTCCACCAAGCGCCGCCGGTATCAGCTGGTGTATGGTCGCCTCCACGACTTTGAGGACTATATGCGCCGCCTGGGGGTGGATGTGGCCCTGTCCGGCCACCCGGAGCCCCCCGTCCCCCACAAGGACGCCGCCCTGATGGGCCCGGAGGAGACTCTGGACAACTTGATCGGCCTGTCGGTGGACCACAACCTGCGGCTGATGCACATGCTGTCTAACGAGCAGAAATTCGGCAACATCATCGAGTCCGCCCGCTCCACCAAGAGCTGGCAGCAGCTGCGGGCCTATCTGAACATCTTTGAGGAGTACTTCACCTATCTGTCCGTGCGGCAGAAGACCCAGGCCCTGGCCTTTCTCTATGAGCTGCTGGTCCACCGGGAGGGCGACATCCGCCGCCAGGCGGGCAGCCTGATCGGCCAGATCATCGCCCGGTTCCACCTGGTCTATCAAAAGGAGGTCCCCGCCCACGCCGCCCACGACCCGGCGGAGGAGGTGCCCTTCCAGCTGTGGGCGCAGTATTTAAAGCTCATCATCTACCCCGACCACAAGACCACCCCCCAGCAGCGCTCCCACATCGGCTATACCTTAAAGCTGGTGGTGGGCTCTATGCTCCAGCACGCCCGGCCCCAGGACATCCCCCGCTTTCTGGGGGCCCTGCTGGACTATTACAAGGACCCCGCCGCCCTGTCGGCGGACACCGCCTTCACCCTGCTGGACGCCATCCGCTATCTGCCCCAGCAGTATTACGGGGAGAAGACCCGGGGGGCGCTCATCGAATTCGCCGCCTATTTTGTCGCCCAGGGGGAGCTTCGCCTGACCATCGCCGCGCTGGAGTTCCTGCGGGAGGCCCAGCGCTCCCTGCCCAAGGGGCACCCCCAGATGGGCCGCATCGTGGCCATCGTCCGCTCTATGCAGCCCGAGGCCCTGACGGCCATCTTCCTGAAATATAAGATCCTCAGCCGGGCCGGGGTGAAGGACCCCGCTTTAGAGCAGACCCTCTATCACATGGACATCACCAGCGAGGTGTTCCTGGACAACCTGAAGACGGCCACCCCCTGGATCGTCAAGGTGGCCGGGGTGGAGCTGCTGCGGGACCAGGTGGAGCACGGGCTGGACGCCCACATCCTGCACATCGCCGCCCACTTCTCCAACCTGGTCAAGGTGTCGGAGCGGGTGGTGGTGCGGCACACCGCAGGCGACGCTCTGGTGCGCACCCTGTCCCTGCTGCGCCGGGACCAGCGCAACGAGGTGGTGGTGGAGCTGGGCAAGGGCCTGGAGATGGGCCAGTATGAGATCTCCAAGTATATCCCCCAGTATCTGGGCCAGGCCGCCCTGTATCTCCACCCCAGCGAGCTGGACGAGCAGGTGCTGTGGCTGCGGGGGCTGCTGGCCTCCCCCAGCGACTCCGCCGTGTCCGGGGCCCTGAACACCATCGGCGTGCTGCTGGAGAACTACCCCGCCTATTTAGAGCGCTTCCCCCAGCCCTACTCCGCCTTTGAGCACCGGCGGCAGGAGCTGCTGGGGCTGCTCCTCCAGGGCCTTGCCCACTACCGGGAAGCCGTGCGGCAGGAGGCCCTGCTGGTCATCGGCAAGCTGCTGTTCGAGTCTCGGGAGCTGTCCCTGGGGGAGAAGAGCCGCCTGTTTGCCCTGTGCTATCGCAAGCTGCTGTTCCTCATTCTGGAGTCGGCGGACCAGAGCCGCCTGACCTTTTTCTATCGGGCCGCCGCCCTGGCCCACATCAACCGGTTCATCGCCCTGCATCGGCTGGACCACGGGCCCTTCTCCTTCCCGCCCCCCCGAAAGATCGCCTTCTTCCCCGGCACCTTCGACCCCTTCACCCTGTCCCACAAGGGCATCGTCCAGGCCATCCGGGACCTGGGCTTTGAGGTCTATCTGGCGGTGGACGAGTTCTCCTGGTCCAAAAAGGCCCAGCCCCATCTCATCCGGCGGCAGATCGTCAACCTGTCCGTGGCGGGGGACTTCCACGTCCACCTGTTCCCCGACGACATCCCCGTGAACATCGCCAACCCCGATGACCTGCACCGGCTGAGCCAGCTGTTCCCCGACCAGGAGCTGTATATCGTGGCGGGCAGCGACGTGGTGGCCAACGCCTCCTGCTACATGGCGCCCCCCCGTCCCTGGTCCATCCACGGGATGAACCACGTGATCTTCCGCCGGGCGGGGGAGAAGCCCCTGCCCAAAAAGCTGCCCATTACCGGCCAGGTGCTCCATCTTCAGCTGCCCCCCCACCTGGAGGACATCAGCTCCACCCGCATCCGGGAGAACGTGGACCTGAACCGGGACATCTCCACTTTAGTCGCCCCGGTGATCCAGGACTTTATCTATCAGAACGGCCTGTATCTCCGGGACACCCCGGATAAGCCCCTGCTGTACGCCGGGGATTTGGAGTTCCAGTGGGAGGAATCTCCCACCCAGGAACAGGTGGCAGAGCTCACCGCCGGGCTTCCCGGGGGCGAGGCCCTGGGCCAGGCCATCCTCCGCTGCCATGACCGGGTGCTGCTGCTGCGCCGCACGGGGGCGGACAAGCCCCTGGGCTTTGTGAGTTATCGCCTGCTGCCCACCTCCCAGCTGTTTGACGCATTGGGGGACACCGATCTGGCCAACCGGGTGCGGCTGCGGGCGGCGGGCAACGTCCTCTTCCTCACCGCTCTGGCGGCGGACACCGCCCACAAGCACAAGGACTATGCCCAGCTGCTGCTCAGCGAACTGCTGGCCCGGGCCCTGGAAAAGGAGTATGTCTACGCCGTCTTCGCCCCTCACGACGGGCTGCTGCCCCCCGCTCTGGAGGACACCCTGGCCCGCTCCGGCTTTGTCCCCCGGGAGGGGGAGGCCCCCATCCGGGAGGTGGACATGCGGGCCCCCACGGTGCTCCTCCAGAACCTGGAGACCACCATTCAAGAGCCTCTGTGCCGCAACAGCCGGGTGCTCACCGCCATCCGCCGCAGCCACGAGCGGCTCCAGCGTTCCATCGCCGCCCTGTACCCCGGCTCGTTGGTGCTGACCCTGTCGGCGGACATCATCCACCACCGGCTGCTGGAGAAGATCACCGCCTGGAACAACGTGCCCTCCACCCCCACCAGCCCCAGAGTGCTGGGGGAGAACATGTGCGTCCCCTTCGGCAAGCTTCTCCGGGGCAAGATCGTCCCCAACACCGTCACCAAGACGGTCCACACCGACAAGGTCTACTCCCCCGACTTGAAGGAGAGCAGCATCGAGGCCTTCCCCTACTACAGCTCCATCCCCAACCAGATCCGCACCATCAAGTCCTTTGGCCGCCCGGTGATCTTAGTGGACGACCTGATGCACCCCGGCTTCCGGCTCCACGCCCTGGACCCCATCCTGCAGCAGGAGGACGTGCCCATCCGCATGGTGCTGGTGGGCATTCTGTCCGGCTATGGCCGGGACCTGATGCGTTCCTGGAACCGGCCGGTGGACGGGGTCTATTTCCTGCCCCAGCTGCGGCAATGGTTTATCGAGGCCACCCTGTACCCCTTCATCGGCGGCAACACCGTCCGCCGACCCAAGTCCCCGGTGCCCGGTCTGCTGCCCGGAGTGAACCACATCCTGCCCTACGCCGCCCCACCTTGTCAGACCGAGTGTGGGCGGGAAGCCGCCCTTCAGCTCTCCCGCACCTGTCTGGAGTGCGCCCGGGACGTGCTGTCCACCCTGGAGCAGGAGTATCTGGCCCTGTATGGCCGCAACCTGACCCTGTCCCGTCTGCCCGAGGCGGTCATCCTCCCCCTGTGCCCGGACAAGGGCACCTGCCTGGGCTACGACCCCAACCTGTCCGCGTCGGTCTATCTGGAAAATGATTTAGAGCAGCTGCTGCGGCAGATGTGAAAAAAGAGACGGATCGCCACGTCGTTTTGCTCCTCGCAATGACAGTGAATGGAGGCCAGCACGCTTTATTTGACGATCGTTCTAAATTTGGTCGTCATTGCGAGGAGGGGCGCAGGCTCCTTACCAACTCCTAACTCCTAACTCCTAACTCCTAACTTTAACAAAAAGGTGATGGTCTCCATGTATTACTACAACTACAACGGTCACGCCCTGGTCTCCCTCTCCCCCCTGTCGGGCTTCGGCCCGGCGGTGCCCCCGGTGACGGAGGGCCGTCTGTTCGCCCCGGTGGCGGGGGACCCGGTGCTGGGCCGTGGGTCTTTTAAGGTAAACTGCCCCGGCCAGCTCTCCGCCCCCCACGGTCTGGAGGTGCTGGACGCCTCCCGCCTGCCCCAGGTGGAGGTGGACGGGGCCTGCTCTGCCGCCATTCAGGAGGGCCGTCTCACCGCCGTGAATATGTCCCGCCCCGGGTGGGAGAGCCTGCTGGACACCCAGCCCTCCCCCAAGAAGAAGCGGGTGAACGTGCTGGCCATCGGGGACGTGGGCTCCACCCTGCTCATGGGGCTGAAGCTGCTGGGGGGCGACGTGATCGACTCCATCGGCATCTGCGACCTGTCCGACCAGATCACCGCCCGGTGGGAGTTTGAGCTGGGCCAGATCGCCCTGCCCTGGAACTACGACGCCATGCCCGAGGTGGAGGTCATCCCCCCGGAAAAGCTGTTCGACGGGGACCTGTTCGTCTTTGTGGCCTCCAAGGGCATCCCCCCGGTTGGCTCCCAGGTGCAGGACGTGCGCATGGCCCAGTTCCAGGCCAACGCCGGCATCGTCAAGCACTATGCCCGCATGGCCAGGGAAGCCCACTATCAGGGCCTGTGGTGCGCCGTGTCCGACCCGGTGGACCCCCTGGCCAAGACCGCCTATCTGGAGAGCAACAAGGACGAGAACGGCGTGTGGGACGGCAAGGGCCTGCGGCCTGAGCAGGTCCAGGGCTTCGGCCTGGGGGTGATGAACGCCCGGGCGGCCTATTACGCCAAGCGGGACGAGAAATTCGCCAGCTTTCTCACCGAGGGCCGCGCCTTCGGCCCCCACGGCACCGGACTGACCATCGCCAACTCCATCGACCACTATGACGACGCCCTGTCCCAGGAGCTGACTCAGCTCACCGTGACGGCCAACCTGAAGATGCGGGCGCTGGGCTTCAAGCCCTATGTGGCCCCCGCCATGTCCTCCGGGGCGCTGTCCCTGCTGCTCACCCTGCGGGGGGAGTGGCACTGCGGCTCCGTCTTTTTAGACGGCGTCTACATGGGCGTGAAGAACCGGTTCACCCCCGCCGGGGTGGAGACCGAGCTGCTGCCCCACATCCCGGACCCCCTGTTCGCCCACATCCGGGCGGCGGCGGACCACCTGAAGACCATTCTGTAAAGAGGGTGACGGTATGTCCCTGGTTCTCATTCATCCCGCCCCGGACGAGGGGTGGGCGGACATGCGCCTGGACGGGGTGCTGTCCCACGCTCTGGCCGGGCGGCAGGTGCGGGTCGTCCGCCGGGCGGAGGAATTGAAAGACCTGGCCGGGCAGCGGCTGCTCTTCGCCGCCGCCCTTGGGGAATACGGCGTGAATCTGGAGCTGACCCGGATACTCTCCGCCCTCCGCCGCACGCCCAATTTGCTGGATGGCGCTACGGCGGGTATTATCATCGATGGGCTGTCCCCTCTGTATACCAAATCTGCCGCTGCGGAGCTGGCCCTGGCGGCCAATTTAGCCGGGTGCGCCTTTGTGGGCCGCCCATTGGTAGAGGGGGCCGGGCAGCTGCACAACTTCCGCATCCAGGCCAAAAACGCCGGGACCGACCTGATGGGGGCCTATCGCGCCGCCGCCGCCGACCTGGCCCGGCGGGTGGAGACGGAGGGCTTTCCCGCCCGGGAGAAGCCCGAGCTGCTGGTGCTCCACGCCTCCAGCCACCACACCTCCAACACCATGGCCCTGTGGGAGCAGACAAAGGCCCGCCTGGGGGAGGATATCGTCTGCACCGAGATCGGTCTGCGCAACGGCACCTTGTCCGACTGCTCCGGCTGCCCCTATACCATGTGCCTGCACTTTGGCGAGCGGGGGGGCTGCTTCTATGGCGGCGTGATGCAGGAGGAGGTCTATCCCGCCATGCGCCGGTGCGCCGGGGTGATGATGCTCTGCCCCAACTATAACGACGCCCTGTCCGCCAATCTCACCGCCTGCGTCAACCGTCTCACCGCCCTGTTCCGCCAGCAGCGGTTTTATGACAAGGCCCTGTTCGCCATCGTGGTCTCCGGCTACTCCGGCGGGGACATCGTGGCCTGTCAGGCGGCGGGAGCCATGAACATGAACAAGGGCTTCTGGCTGCCGGCGAACTTCTGCCTGCTGGAGACCGCCAACGACAAGGGCGAGGCCCTGGCCCTGCCGGGGATTCAGGACCGGGCGGATCGGTTCGCGGAGAATATGTTATGTCAGCTTGCATACTAGAAGAAGGCACGCCTTTCGGCGTGCCTTCTTCTCAGCCGTAGCCGCTGTATGTACAACATTCGATGTCGAACTCCGCCGCAATTCTTCCTTCCGCGTCATAGGCAATCATGACCGGATAGCAAACCGCTTCCGGCGACTGTTCCAATGGCAGGGGCTCCATAATCCAGAAAAATGTCCGGTCCCGTCCGGTGACAAAGTCCTCCTGCTCCACGGTCAAGCGGCGAAGCTCACTGCGTACCGCTTTTCCCTGGTCGTACTCCTCCTGCTGAATGCTGATCACCACTGTCTCGATTGCGGGGTCATTGATCTGTCCAAAATAGCAGCCCAGTACCTTGTCATCATGGCTGATCTGATGATAGCCCGCATATATGGGTTCCTCGCCGGTGCAGTCCACCGTAGCTCCGAACATCGTCTCCCAGCCCAGCGGACTGAGATGGGTATCTCCCAGCATCACAGCGCGCTCGTTTTCCATCAGGTAGAAAAGATGTGTTTTATAGAGCGACGGCTCCCACTTCCGCTCAACGACCCAGGCCCTGCCGATCCCCTCATGTTCCGCCTCCCGCCGGACAGCCTGAATCGGGAGCAGGGCGATACCAAAAATATGATCCACAAGCAGCAAACTCACCAGAGCCAGCAGCACCCGCCACAGGGCCTGCCGTTTCCGGGAGGGCAGCTTTTTCCGTCTCATAATCCCTCCTGTTCCGGCAGGGGCAGTTCCAGACGGATCTGCTCGTCAAATGCCTCAAAGCGCAGTACGACGTATGTATCCTCCGGGGAGAGGCGCACATAGCAGGAGCCATATTCTACCCTCCAGTTTCCCCGTCCGCTTCCCTTCGGAGGGTCTCTCCTTCCTCCCGGCGTTTCCAGCCAGGTTTGCTCCATCAGCCGTCTGGACACAATGCCGCCGGGAATTCGATCATACGCACACAGCTGAACTTCCGCCTCCCACACACCTGGGGTATCATCCGCCTGCCCTATGCTGATCCGGTAAACCCGCAGTATGTCGTTTCCAACTGGAATGCGGATATCCAACCGCTCCGTTGCTGCCACAGCGGTATATGCAGACGGTTCATTCGGATAAATACGGGCGGAGATGCTATCAATAACCATCCCCAATATTCCCAGGGCCAGCAGAGCCTGAGCGCACAGCACCACTGTCAGCACCACCGCCGCCCGGCTCACCAGCACCCAGCCCCAGCCGGTGTATTGCCTGTTCAGCTCCCGTCCCACCTCATCTGGCTCTCCCATGGCGGCGATGGCCCGCTCTTCTGCCAGCTCCTCGTCATACCCCAGCTCCCGCAGGGCCTCCATGTGGTCCTCGATGTGGCCGTCCAGCTCCGACCGAATGGCCTCCCGCTCCTTCTCCGTCACACGGCGCAGGGACGAAAGCACCCGGTCCGTATAATCCCGCCTGTCCATATCATGCCGGGTCCAGCCCCGGACAGGCCCGGAGCACCGCATTCACCGCGCCGGAGTAGGTCTGCCAGGCGGCAGCCTCCTCCCGCAGCACCGCCGCCCCCCGGCGGGTAAGGCGGTAGTATTTCCGCATCCGGCCGGTGGGGGCCTCCTGCTGATACGCCTCCACCGCCCCGTCCCGCTCCAGGCCGTGGAGCACCGGGTACAGCGTCCCCTCCTTCATCTCAAAGGTGTGGTCGGATCTGCGGGCCAGCTCCACGATCATCTGGTAACCGTACATATCCTCCCCCGCCAGCAGGGACAGCACCAGCAGCTGGGCGTGGTCCATGGTCTGCTTTTTTGCCATCGGGCACCTCCTGTCCAGGCAACATACCTAGAATTACTATGCCTTTAGTATACATAGTAATTCTAGGTATGTCAATTACAAAAAACGCGCGCCTGCCCGGCGCGCGCTTTTTTCCTCAATTCTTCCCGATCCCCAGCAGATCCCGGCCATGGCTGTTCAAATGCGGCGCCAGCTGCTCGTAGGACAGCCGGAACTCCTGCGGCCCCATGGCGTAACAGGCAATCTCATAGGGGGAGAAGGCCACTGTCATCCCCTCCTCATTGAAGGAGACCGCGTAGCTGCTCCAGTTTGCGGCAATGTCCTGATAGTCCTCCCAGTAGCCGGCCTCCACGGCGGCTTCCGGCGTCATGTCGATCTGGCGGATGATCTCGTCCCGGACCGCGTCCAGAAATATCTGCCCGTCCGCTGCCAGAATCTCAGGCGCGAAGAACTGGCCCGTCATCAGGTCGAAGTTCCAGGCCAGCAGTACCGTGTTGGGGTGGGCCCCGCCGGTATAGCTGTAATACTCCGCCTGGATGCACACCATCTGCTCCGTCTGATAGACAGAACAGTCCAGCTCCAGCGTGTAGGGTGTCCAATTCCCACCGGACTCCGTCCGAAAGGCCAGCTCCTCCTCTGCCCAAGCCGTCACCTCGTCAAAGCCATCCGCCCCGGCCCAGTCGCGGAACCGGCTGTTGAAGGCCTCCGCCCTCTCCAGGGCCGCCGTCTCCGCCGGGGAGGCCGCCTCCGTCAGCACAGTGCCGTCCGGCAGGGTCACGGTCATCTCCGGAAGCTCATAGGAGCGCACAGCCAAAGTCGTGCCGTCCGCCGCCGCGGCGCTGTCCTCCAGCGTCTTCAGAACCACCGTGTAGGTCAAGGGCTCGGATGCAGCCTGAGTGAAGGTGGCCGCGCCCGTCATCGTGCCGCTGTCCGGCTGCTTCTGTTCCGGGACGGCAATCTCCTGCGATGCAGCCGTGGGCTCCTCCGTCTCCGGAACGGGGGCTGCGCAGGCTGTCAGCATACACAGCAGCAAAAGCAGGGCGATCATCCGTTTCATAGGGGTTGCTCCTTTCCTCAGCAGGGCGCAGGCCCTCCTAAGATCACGGGACCTTCCCTCCACTCCGTGCCGCCGGCGGCGGAGAGGCGGGGATACGCCAGGGTATACAGGTCCGTGGCGCGGACCTCCAGTTCAAACAGGCGCCGGGCCTCCGGGCCCAACCGCCGGACCTGCGCCGGCCTGGTCAACACCGGCACGGCTGCCGCCTCCCGCATCCGGGAGAGCAGTCGGCAACCGGTCCCATTGGCCGCCAGCACCCGCAGATAGGGCACCCGCTCCGGCATATCGCCGGGCGTCAGTCCCAGGTAGGCCCACAGCACCATCCGCCGCAGGCGGGCCATGGCGTAACGCTTCGTCTTGGCTGCGGCCAGCAGTTCGGGCAGCGAGGCGGCAGCGCGGGAGGCGTCGTACAGTCGATTCCAAATGCCCTCCCGCCCCTGGTCCAGGGCGGCAAAGTCCGCCGCCGTCATGGACCGCAGCCGGGCCAGAATGGCCCGGTGACTGTTCTCCCAGAACACCGGGGCCCGGCCGGCGGCCTCTTCCAGCTCATAAGCGCGGGCCATGGCCGGAGGCAGCAGGGACAGGGCCTCCTCCCGTTTCCCCTGCCGCAGCAGCGCCCGGAGGCCGGAGGCCGAGGGGTGGGTGTCCGGCGCCAGGGCGCCGTCGTGGGCGCTGCCCTCCCTCCGGATGGTCACCGGCCGGAGGGGGGCGTTCTGCCCCAGCAGGGCCTTGCAGTACTCGATGCCCAAAATGTTGTTGGGAGACTCCAGCAGGGCGGCGTCCTCCTCCGGCAGCAGGCCGGTCAGCGCCCGCTGCCGGGCAGCGGCAAAGCTCACCGCTCCAGGCAGCACCTCTCGGAGCCGGTCTCGGAAGGACGGCGCCAGCAGCGCGGCGGCCACCCGCTCCAGGGCGGAGACATCGCCGCACTCACTGCCGAACAGCAGGTGCTCCACAACCCCGGTGGCCGCCAGCGCCTGGACGCCTCCGGCGGCAAATCCTTCCGCCGAGGACACCGCCCAGGGCAGGGGCAGCTCCAGCACCAGGTCCGCGCCGCTCTCCACGGCAGCCCTGGCCCGGGCGTGTTTGCGCAGCAGGGCGAAGTCCCCCCGCTGCACGAAGTTCCCGCTCATCACGCAGACCATGGCCGTGTCCGGTCCCAGCGCCGCCCGGCCTGCCTCCAGAAGCCGCAGGTGCCCGCTGTGGAGCGGATTGTATTCTACGATTATACCTGCGGCCCCCATGGATTTCTCCCCTTCCAAATGACAAAAAAGTTACAGTCCGGTGTCAGTCTCGTCAATTTTTTATCAATACCGCCCGCATGGGGCTTTTTTTCGATCATACCATACTTTCCGGAAAACGTCCAGCCGGACCGATTCCGGGCTGCTCTGCGGCGAGCAGACGCCGCTGCGCCGGAACTTCCCCGGCAAAAAAGCGCCGGTTCGTTCAAAATTCCGGTTGTAACCGGGGAAATCTCTGGTATAATGAGAAGTGCGCCGGGACCCGCCCCGCCGGGGTACGGGTTCCCTTTCAGCCAAAAAAGAGCAGACGGTAAACATGAACATTCGGGTGATCAACGCTGGCAGCTCTTCCTTGAAGTATCAGCTGCTGAATCCCGAGACCGGCGCCCTGCTGGCCAAGGGCCTGTGCGAACGGATCGGCATCGACGGCAAGTTCACCTACAAGCCCCAGGTGGAGGGCAAGCAGGTGCTGGACGCCGTCGATGTGGCCATGCCCACCCACTCCGAGGCCATCCAGGCCGTGCTGAACGCTCTGGTGGACAAGGACAACGGCGTCATCGGCTCCATGCAGGAGATCGATGCGGTGGGCCACCGGGTGGTCCATGGCGGCGAGGCCTTTGCCGGCTCTGTGCTCATCACCGATGAGGTCATGAAGGCCCTGGAGGAGTGCATCCCCCTGGCCCCCCTCCCCAACCCCGCCAACATCACCGGTATCAACGCCTGCACC
>ENA-UEYI01002297-UEYI01002297.1-human-gut-metagenome-genome-assembly--contig:-NODE-2297-length-13579-cov-3.411643_pt1 | contig 13579 bp, 9 predicted proteins | sample MGYA00242900_ERZ507916 | MGnify/ENA primary metagenome ERZ507916 (study PRJEB26167, sample SAMN06115521) | human gut metagenome | host: Homo sapiens | place: China:Chongqing | collected 2015-09-02...
ATGCCGTGCAGCGTCTCACCCGCGCCGTGGCGACGGGCGAGCACGTTGCCGTATACGGCGATTACGATGTGGACGGCATCACCGCCGCGTGCCTGCTCACCGATTACCTGCGCTTTCGCGGTCTCACCTGCGAGCTCTACATCCCCGACCGCATCCGCGATGGGTACGGCCTCAACACCGCCGCCATCGATGCGCTGGCGGAAGAGGGCGTCACGCTCATCGTGACGGTGGACTGCGGCGTTACGAATCTGGAAGAAACGGCGTACGCCGCGCAGCGCCGCGTGGACATGATCGTGACCGACCATCACGAATGCCGCGAAGCGCTCCCGGAGGCGGAGGCGGTCGTTGACCCCAAGCAGCCGGACAGCAGCGGCGTCGGCACGGCGCTCGCGGGCGTCGGCGTGGCGTTCAAGCTCGTGTGCGCCATGGACGGCGACGCAGATAAAATGCTCGCGCGCTACGGCGATCTTGTCGCGGTCGGCACGGTGGCGGACGTGATGCCGCTGCTCGGCGAAAACCGCTTCATCACGCGCTGCGGTCTGCAGAAGATCGCCGCGGGCGACTGCCGCCCCGGCTTTCTCGCGCTGGCGGAGGAGGCGGGCGTGCGCGATAAGCCGTTCACCGCCTCGACCGTGGGCTTCTCGCTCGCCCCGCGCATCAACGCCGCCGGCCGGCTCGGCGAGCCGGGCCTCGCGGTGCGTCTGCTGGAAGAGACCGATCTGCGCCGCGCGCGTGTGCTGGCCGCGGAGCTGTGCGCCAAAAACCGCGAGCGGCAGGCGCTCGAAATGGAGATCTGGCGCGAGGCCGTCGAGCGGCTGCACGGCGAGCAGCCGGACGCGCCCATCGTCCTCGCCTCGGAAGGCTGGCATCCCGGCGTGATCGGCATCGTCGCCTCGCGCCTGACGGACGCCTACAGCGTCCCCGCGGTGATGATCTGTCTGGACGGCGAGAGCGGCAAGGGCTCCTGCCGCAGCACCGGCTCCTTCAATCTCTTTGAGGCGCTTTCGGCGTGCTCGGATTGTCTGGAGGGCTTCGGCGGTCACGCGATGGCGGCGGGCGTCACGGTGCGCCGCGGCTGCGTGGACGAGCTGCGCTCCCGGCTGCGTGAGTATTACCTCTCCCATCCCGACCGGACGCTCCCGGCGCTGGAGGCGGATCTTCTCGTCGATTCGCCGGAGCTTTTGACGATGGCGTGCGTCGAGTCGCTCGACGAGCTAGAGCCGTGCGGCAACGGAAACCCGCGGCCGCTGCTCTATATGGAAAATGTTTCGCTCGACTCCGTGCAGCCCATCGGCGGCGGGAAGCACCTGCGGCTGAAGCTCGCCAAATTCGGGCAGACCTATGACGGCGTGTTCTTTTCCCAGACCGTGCCCGCGCTCGGCGCGCGTGCCGGGCAGCGCTGCGACATCGTTTTCGCGCCGCAGATCAACGAATTTCACGGCCGGCGCAGCGTGCAGCTTGTGATCACCGATCTGCGCCGAAGCAAAGAAGGATAAAAGGATCTATCATGGCAGAAGAAATTATTGAACAGGGCTATCGGGAGCTTGCCGATACCATTTTGGAACATAACCCCGGCGTCGATCTCGGCCGGGTGCGCGCGGCGTTTGAGCTGGCCGACCGCGCCCACAGCGGGCAGAAGCGCAAGGCCGGCACGCCGTATGTGACGCACTGCGTCGCCGCCGCGCAGATCTGCGCGGAGATGGGGCTGGACGAGGACAGCATCGTCGCGGCGCTGCTGCACGACTGCATTGAGGACACCGCCATCACCCACGAGGACATCGCCCGGCAGTTCGGCGGCGAGGTAGCCGATATCGTGGAGGGCGTCACAAAGCTCACCCGCGTGCAGTTCACGAGCCGCGAGGACGAGCAGATGGAAAACCTCCGCAAAATGCTCATGGCGATGGCGAAGGACATCCGCGTCATCCTCATCAAGATCGCCGACAGGCTGCACAATATGCGCACGATGGAATACATGGTCGCGCAGAAGCAGCTCGAAAAGTCGCTCGAAACGATGGAGATCTATGCGCCCATCGCCCACCGGCTCGGCCTGCAGAAGGTGAAGTGGGAGCTCGAGGACCTCTCGCTCAAATATCTCGACCCGGACGGCTACCGTGAGATCATCACCTACCTCGACAGCAAGGCGGACGTGCTCAACGAGTTCATGTCCGATGTCAAAAAGAAGATCACCGACCGGCTCACGGAGTACAGCATCCGCGCAACGGTGCAGAGCCGCATCAAGCATACCTACAGCATTTACCGCAAGATGTATACGCAGAAGCGCGGTCTGGACGAGATCTTCGATCTCTGCGCGTTCCGCGTCATCGTGGACGATATTCCCGACTGCTACAATGTTCTCGGCCACATCCACGACATGTTCCGCCCCGTGCCGGGCCGCTTCAAGGACTACATTGCCACGCCCAAGCCCAACGGCTACCAGAGCGTGCACACGACCGTCCTCGGCGAGGAGGGCATCATGTTCGAGGTGCAGATCCGCACCTGGGAGATGCACCGCATCAGCGAATACGGCATCGCCGCGCACTGGAAGTACAAATCCGGCGGCGCGGGCGTCCGCGCCGGAGATGAAGAGAAGTTTGCCTGGATCCGCCGCCTGCTCGAAGCGCAGCAGGACACCGACGCGCAGGACTTCGTTCACAATCTCAAAATGGACATGTTCAACGACGAGGTTTTCGTATTCACGCCGCAGGGCGACGTGGTGAACCTCCCCGCCGGCGCGTGCCCGATCGACTTTGCCTACGGCATCCATTCCGCCGTCGGCAACCGGATGATCGGCGCAAAGGTCAACGGGCGCATCGTGCCGTTTGACTATACGCTGCAAAACGGCGATATCGTTGATATCATCACGTCCAAATCTGCGCCGGGGCCGAGCCGCGACTGGATGACGCTCTGCAAGTCCAACGCCGCCCGATCCAAGATCCGCCAGTGGCTCAAAAAGGAGCGCCGCGAGGAGAATATCGTCCGCGGCAAGGAGATGTTTGAAAGCGAGCTGCGCCGCGCGGGACTTACGACGGCGTATCTCGAGGACGACGATCTTTTGCAGACATGCATCAAAAAGCTCTCCGTCACGAGTCTCGACGATATGTACGCCGCCATCGGCTACGGCGGCATCACCTGCACCCGCGCGGTCAACCGCTTCAAGGACGAGATCGCCCGCGCCGCCCGCGCGCAGGCGCAAAGCCAGAAAAGCGAGCTTGAACGGATCAACGAAGCCGTCGAGCGCCACAGCACGCAGCAGACCAAGGCGGTGCAGGGCGTTCTCGTTGAGGGCATGGACAACTGCCTCATCAAATTTTCCCGCTGCTGCACGCCGGTGCCGGGCGATCCGATCGTCGGGTTCATCACGCGCGGGCAGGGCGTTTCCATCCACCGCGCCGACTGCCCGAACTATCTCAACAGTCTGTGTAAGCGCGAACAGGAAGGCCGCTGGCTGAATGTTTCGTGGGCCGATAAGACGATGGGGCTTTACACCACAACGCTGCGCATTCTCGCGCGCGACCGCAACGGGCTCATTCTGGATATTGCCGCCGTGCTCAACGCGCTCAATGCCAAGGTGCGCTCGCTCAACGCCCGCTCGCTCCCCGAGGGGAACGCGCTTGTCTATGTCACCACCGAGGTCCCCGATCTCGCCTCGCTGCGGCTTATCATGGCGAGGATCCGCACGCTCGGCGGCGTGCGCGAGATCGAACGCGGCAACGGATAAACGGAGGAAGGATCTATGAGAGCCGTCGTAACAAGAGTCAACAGCGCCCGTGTGACCCGCGCCGAAACCGGCGAAGTGCTCGGCGAGATCGGCAAAGGGTTTCTCGTGCTGCTCGGCGTCCATGTGGACGATACCGAAAAGGAAGCCGCGAAGATCGCCGACCGCATCTGCGGTCTGCGCGTCTTTGACGACGAAAACGGAAAGATGAACATCCGCCCCGCGGACGCGGGCGCGGAGATCCTCATTGTGAGCCAGTTCACGCTCTGGGCGGACGCGCGGTCGCGCCGCCCCGGCTTCACCGCCGCGGCGCGGCCCGAGACAGCCATCCCGCTCTATGAGCGCGTGGTCGCGCTCTGCCGCGAGAGCGGGTTCCGTGTGGAGACCGGTGAGTTCGGCGCGGAGATGCTTGTAGAATCCGTCAACAACGGTCCCGTCACCATTCTGCTCGACACAAGGGAGCTGTGAAAATGAAACGCTGTCTTCTCGCGCTTCTCCTCGCTGTGCTGCTTCTTTCGGGCTGTTCCTCCTCCGTGCCGGAGCCTGCCGCATCCGAACCGGCGGCGATAGAACCGACGACCTCCCCCACGCTCTCTCCCACCCCGGAGCCGACGCCCGAACCGACCGCCGAGCCGGTGACGGCGCCGGAAACGGCAGTCTCTCTCGCCGCGCCCTATCTTCTTCCCGGGCAGGACGACACGGCGGTGCGCGTATGCTGGACCGGGGCGCGGCATGCCGAGGGCATGTGCGTTCTCTACGGCCCCGCCGACGCGGACGGCTCGCTGCCGGCAGAGCCCGCCGCCGCGGCCGCCGAGGCTTCGGAGCTCGACATTGACTGCTTTTCCGCCGACGCGATGCAGTATACGGCGGAGCTCGCCGTTGCGCCGGGAACGCGGTATGCCTATGCGGTCGTGACGGCCGGCGGGACGCCGGACGCCGTATACCATTTCCGCACGAACGAGCCCGGCCGGCTGCGCGCCGTTGCGGTTTCGGACACACACCTCTATTCCGCGCGAGCGCACGAATACCATCCGGCGATCCTGGAAGCGACGCTCGAGAGCGCGCTCGAAAAGAGCACTGCCGCGCACGAGCCGATCGACATGATCGTCCACACGGGCGACATTCTCGACTATCCGGAGTACTCGCTCGATATGTTTTTCGAGGGTGTGCCGATGCTGCGGAGCTTTCTGCTCGCCCCCGTTTCCGGCAACCATGATTCGCTGTACGCCGTGCGGCGGCGGCTGCCGATGGCCGGGCAGGACGCTCGTACCGGCAATTACTGGTTTGTGCGCGCGGGCGTGCTGTTCATCGGCGTGCAGATCGGCGACCGGTATTTCCCGAACCATACGGATTTTATGGCCTCCGTCGCAGAGAGCGCGCCGGAGCATAACTGGACGGTTCTGCTTGTCCACTACGGTCTGCGCAGCAACGGCGTCCATGGGCACGATGCGCCGGTGATCGGCTTTCGCGATACGCTTGAGCCGATGATGGACGCGCTGGGCGTCGATCTCGTGATCTCCGGCCACGACCACGAATATAACCGCACAGCGCTGCTCGGCGGCGATGCGCCCGAAGCCGATACCGCCTCCATTCTCTATGCGCAGCCGGGCGAGCGGATCTATATCACGCTCCCCTCCGGCACCGGGCTCAAATACTATGACGATTCCCGCAGCGCGGATTTCCCGTTCACCGCAGAAGGGCTCGAGCACGAGCCGGGCTATGTATTTTTTGACTTTTCACCGGAGGAGATCTCTCTGAGCGCGTACAGCGCCGCCACCGGTGAGGAGATCGACGCCGTGACGCTGCGCCGCGGCGCACCCATTACCGAGGAGGAATGAACCATGCTCATCAAAGCCATCGAAGTCGGATACCTGCAGACCAACTGCTACGTCGTCGCGGACGAAGCGACGCTCGACGCCGCCGTCATCGACCCCGGCGCGGACTCCAATCTCATTCTCGACTATATCGAGCGCTGCCATTTCCATGTGCGCGCCATTCTGCTCACGCACGGCCATTTCGATCACTGCATGGGGCTGGAAGAGGTCTATGACGCGACCGGCGCAACGGTGTATATGTCCCACGCCGATCTCACGACCGACATCGGCAACGGCATGTTCGGCAACGAGGATTTTGAGCTCGATCCGCCGGACGACACCGTGTTCGTCCGCGAGGGCGATGTGATCGAGGCCGGCTCGCTCACGTTTGACGTGCTGGAAACGCCCGGTCACACCCCCGGCGGCATCACCTACCGCTGCGAGGACTGTCTCTTCACCGGCGACACGCTCTTCCGCATGTCCTGCGGCCGGTACGACTTTCCCGGCAGCAGCTCGCTCGATCTCGGCCACTCGCTCGAAAAGCTGCGCGACCTGCCCGGCGATTACGAGGTCTATCCCGGCCACGAGGGCAGCACCTCGCTCGAATACGAGCGGCGCTTCAACCCCTATATGCTCCGTCCGTGGGATCTGTAAGAGATGAGATCTTCCAAAACCCGCATATGGTGGGTCATTGCGGCGCTCGTGCTCTTGCTCGCGGCTGCCGCCGTATGGTTTTTCTGTTCGTACAGCGTCTCCGACGGGCGGCTGATCGCCCGAAAGGCGGACGTGATCGATCTTCGCGGCGAGGACATCTCCGCGCAGGAAGCCGAAGCGCTCGCCGCGAAGTACCCCGATAAGACCGTTCTCTGGGATGTGCCGCTCTCCGGCGGCAGCCGCCCGAGCAGCGCGGAAAGTCTGAGCCTCTCTTCGCTCTCGGCGGACGACATCCCGCTCTTTGCCTGCTTTCCGAATTTGAAAAGCATCGATGCGTCCGGCTGCGCGGATTATGAAGCGCTGCTCGCGCTGCGAAGCGCCTATCCGGCGCTTGATCTGACCGCGTTCGTGACCGTCGGCGGCAAGGCCGTGCCGATGGACGCGCAGTGCGCCGTGCTGCGCGCCGATACGCCGCTTGCGGAGCTTCTGGAAATGCTGCCCTTTCTTCCCGAGCTTTACAGGGTATCCTTTACGGGCGGCGCGGTATCCTATGAAATGCAGGATGCGCTCACCGCGGCGTTCCCGAGCCTTTCCTTCCGCTGGGACGTGGAAGTGCTCGGCGTGACCGCTTCCTCTGCGGCGAAGGAGCTCTCCTTTGCCGGGCAGACGCTCACCGCGCAGGACGTGGACACACTCTGCGATAACCTTTTCCGTTTCCCGGCTCTCGAGCGCATCGACCTCACCGGCTGCGGCCTGACGGCGGAGCAGATCAAAGCCGTCCGCTCCGCGAGCGGCGCCGTTACCGTATACGAGCTGGAACTTTTCGGCAAGACCGTTTCGACGGACGCTCTCGAGCTGGACTTCAGCGGCATACGCATGGGTCTTTCCGGCGCAGCCGTCATTGAGGAAGCGCTCGGCGAGTTCCCGCTGCTTGAAAAGGTCGTGCTGTGCGACTGCGGCATATCCAACGAGGATATGGCCGCGCTCAACGACCGGCATGAGAATGTCCGGTTCGTCTGGCGCGTATACTTTTCCGAATTCTCCCTGCGCACGGACGATACGAACTTCATCGCCGCGCGCGTGCGCAACGAGTTTCCCATCTACAGCTACGAACTGGAAGTGCTCAAATACTGCCCCGACCTGCAGGCGCTTGATCTCGGCCATAAAAACATCACGAGCCTGGACTTCCTCCGCTACGTCCCGCATCTCAAGTATCTCATCATCGTCGAAAATGACGTGAACGACATCACGCCCATCGGCGAGCTGCAGGAGCTCACCTATCTTGAAATGTTCTGGACGAAGTGCGAGGATATCTCCCCGCTGCAAAACTGCAAGGCGCTCACCGACCTGAACATTTCCTATATCTACTGCCGCCCCGCCAAATGCCTTGAAACGCTTGTCAACATGCCGCAGCTCGAACGGCTGTGGTACTGCGGCAACAATCTCAATGCCGAACAGCTCGAAGAGCTGCAAACGGCGCTGCCGAACACCGAAATGTATCTCGCCGCGCACGGCGAGCCGACCGGCAGCACCTGGCGCGAGCACCCGCATTACTTTGAAATGCGCGACTCTTTCGGCATGTACTACATGGCCGGCGGCACGAACGGCGTGGACGAAAACGGCAACCAGATCATTATCACCGGGTGAGAAAATGAAACGAAGCCTTGTACTATTCTTTGCCGCAGCCGCGCTTTGTATTCTTTGCGCGTGCGGCGCGAACGAAGCGGCCCCCGCCGCCGTCATAGTAAATGAGACGGCATCTCCCGCACCGACGCCGACGCCGCGCCCGACCGCGACGCCCGCGCCGGTCGAGCTTTACGGCGTCACCGTCCGCTGGGACGATGAGGAGATCGACCTGCGCGGCATAAAGATCGAGGACGCCGGCGCGGAGGTATCCGAAGCGCTCCCCGCTCTGCCGCGTGTTCGCCGTGTCGATATGACCGACTGCGGTCTCACCGATGAGGAGATGGGCGCGCTGCAGGAGGCGTTTCCGGATGTAACGTTCGTGTGGACGCTCCGCATCTATGTGTTCTTCGTCCCGTCCGACTCGGACTATTTCATCACGAATCCCGACGCAGGCTTCAAGATGAACGTCCATCAGCAGGGGCCGCGCGGGCTGTACTATCTCCGCAACATCCGCTCGCTCGATCTCGGCCACTGCCATTTGAGCGCGGTACCGTTCGTGGCGAACATGCCGCACCTGCGCCATCTCATTCTGGCCGACGATCTTGTCTACGACATTTCGCCGCTCGAAAATCTCAAGGAGCTCGAATGGCTCGAGCTCTTCAACACCGCCGTACAGGACCCGACGCCGCTGCTCGGCTGCACGGCGCTGCGCGATCTGAACGTATGCTACATCAGCACGCCGCCGGACGCGCTTTTTGAAACGCTCTCGCAGATGACGTGGCTGCGGCGGCTCTGGTGCACCGGAACGTACATGAGCGACGCGCAGGTCAAAGCGCTCCGGGAGGCGCTCCCGAACACCGAGGTCTGGTGCTCGCCCGGCGACGAATCCACCGGCGGCACCTGGCGCTATGACGAGGATTATTACGACATGCGCGACGCGTTTCACATGTATTATATGGACATCAAGGGCGACACCGTAGAGCGCATGACCGAGGACGAGCTCGCCGCCGTCCACAAAAAATACTGGGGTTATTGATTCCCGGAGGACTTCCGATGCAGGAAAAAAAGAACGACAAATCGAAAATCGTCGCCCGCGTGCTGGTCATCTGCGCGGCGGCGCTCATCGTGCTCGCCGCCGCGGCGGGGGTCATCCTCTCGCGCCGGTATGTCCGGCTCGGGCAGCAGTTCATCCCGGTAAACGCAGCAATGCTCGATCTGCGCGGCGCGGGTCTCACCGATCTCACCCCGCTCGACAGGTGTACCGCGCTCACGGAGCTGGATGTGCGTGAGAACAAGCTTTCCGCCGAGGCGCTCGACGAATTCCGCGCCAAGCACCCCGGCTGCCGCGTGCTCTATTCCGTGTATCTCAACGACGAGCCGTACGAGAGCGGCACGGAGTCGCTCACGCTTGAGGATCTGCCGAACGACTGGGAGAATCTCCGGCTTTTTGAAAATCTCCGCTCGCTCACCGTGAACCACTGTACGCAGCCGGACGCGATGGAAACGCTCCGCGCGGAGCTTCCGGACTGCGAAATGCGGTACAGTCTCTGCGTCGGTGGGCAGTGGTTCGATTCCGACGCCGTGGAGCTCACCGTCGCCGGCACCGCGCCGACGGCCATGGAGCTTTTGTCGCAGCTCGCGCATTTTCCGGCCGTTCGCACCGTGAATCTGCCGGACGCCGTCTTTACCATCGACGAGCAGCATTCGCTCGTCTCGGCTTACCCCAACATCAGCTTTTTCTGGAATGTGCAGATCGGCTCGCAGAGCGTTTCCAACATCACCACGGAACTCTCTCTCGCCGGCGAGGACGCCGCGACGCTCGCGCAGCTCACCTCGGCGCTCGATCTGCTGCCGCGTCTCCGCTCGGTCGATCTCACGGGCTGCACCGCGCCGGTAGCCGACCGGCTTGCCTTTGTGGAACAGCACGAAGATCTTTCCGCCGGCTGGACGGTTTCGGTCGAGGGGCAGACGTTCGAGTGGAACACCGAGTTTATCGATCTTAATAACTATTCCATCGCCGACGTGTCCGCGCTCGAGGCCGCGTTTGCCGAGCTCCCGAAGCTCACGCAGGTCGATATGTGCGACACGAATCTCTCCTACGAACAGCTTGACGCGCTCAATCAGAAACTTGAGAACATCCGCATCGTCTGGAAGGTCTATTTCGGAAACTATTATCTGCGCACCGATGCGCAGTACTTCATCGCCGCCGCGTGGGGCGACAACAAGGTCTATCTCACGAACGACGACATCGACTGCTGGAAATACTGCACCGATCTCAAGGGGCTCGACATCGGCCACATGAACATCACCGATCTGAGCTTTCTGCAGTATATGCCGCACATGACGTATCTCATCATCGCGGAAAACCCGATCACGGATATTACGCCGCTCGCGCAGCTCAAGGAGCTTCGGTATCTTGAGATGTTCCAGACGAACGTGACCGACCTCTCTCCCCTGCTCGAGTGCACGGCGCTCAAGGCGCTCAATCTGAGCTATATGAAGGTGCGGGCGGACAACGTCTGGAACACGCTCTCGCAGATGACACAGCTCGACCTTCTCTGGTACCCGAGCATCCCGCTTTCCGGCGCGCAGCGGCGGCAGCTCGCCAACGCACTGCCGGACACGACGCTCTTCCTCTATGACGGCTGCGAGCCGTCCGGCGGCATCTGGCGGTACAACCCGTATTACTACGAGATGCGCGATTTCTTTGAGATGTACTACATGCCCGGCGGCACGAACGGCGTGGATGAGAACGGCAACCAGATCATCATCGACGACTGGGGCGAGCGGTTCATTCTCGAAGACTGGGACGGCGGCCCGCGCTGGTGGGAGGAGCCGCAGTATTCGCACATGCATCCGCACATTTACGGTATTACCTGCTGACGCATTCAAACAAACCCCACTCCGTTGAGGGGTTTGTTTGAGGGGACAGCGGCTCGCCGCAGCGCACTCGCTACGCTCGCACGTTTGCGAGCCGAGAAGTATTTTCTCCGACGCACATGTCGCCGGAGAAAATGGTTAAAACTTTATTTGCGCCTGCGGGCGCAAACTCTGCGAGGCTTTTCCCATAAATTCAAAAAGGAACCGGTAAATTCAAACCGGTTCCTTTTTGTATTTCTCATAATATTTCGTTGTAAGCTGCCGGAAGAGCATCAGAAGTCCGCGTACGCATAGCTCGATCGCCATAGCGATCCACATGCCGCGCAGTCCCATCCGCGGCACAAGCACGAGCGCCAGCCCCAGCCGCACGATCCAGATGCTGCATAGATTCATAATGCTCGGCACGAACGTATCGCCCGTTCCGCGCAGCGCACCTGCCGCTACGATGGAAACGCCGTAGAGCGGCTCGGCCAGCAGCGCGATGCGCAGCACCTGCGTGGCGAGCGCGCGCACACCCTCGTCCGGCGTCAGCAGCCGGAATACCCACGGGCAGATCAGCGCCATGATCCCCGCCGTCACCGCCATAAAGAGCGCCCCCATCGCGGTGCATATGTTCCCCTGCTGTCGGGCAAGCCTTGTCTCCCCCGCGCCGACGCTCCGGCCGACGAGCGTTGCCGCCGCCGCGCCGAGACCGTACCCCGGCATATAGCAGAAGCCCTCCGCCGTGACCGCAAAGGAGTTCGCCGCGACCGCCACCGCGCCGAGCGGCGCGATGATGCGCGTCTGCACGACCATCGCCGCGCAGAGGAACACCTCCTGCAATGCCACGGGGAACCCGATGCGGAACGCCTTTTTCAGTATCGCCCCGTGAACGGCGTCCTTCTCCTTCCGTCGCATGTGCAGATGCGAATTTCGCAGCAGGCACTGCGCCGCCATGAGAAGGCTTACCACGGCGCACGCGCTCGCCGTGCCGAGACCCGCGCCGAAAACGCCGCAGCGCGGGATGAAGAGCGCGTTGAAGAAAACGTCCAGCACGCACATTACCGCGTTCAGAACGCTTGGCGAGACCATGTCTCCGGCGCTTTGCAGGAACGAGGCGCACAGCGAGTTGAGCTGCGAAAACGGCACCATCAGCGCAAACGTCAGGAAATACGCGCACGCGTCAGCGCGGATCGCCTCATCGCCGTGGAGCCAGCGCGGGAGCGGCTCGCTGCTGATCGCGGCGATCGCGGCAAGGATCGCCGCGATCAGCATTCCGGTCACAAGGCAGTGCCGCACAACGGTGCGCGCGCCGCGGTCGTCCCCGCCGCCGATGCGGTGCGACGCCTGCACGGAAAAGCCCGCCGAAACGCCGCCGATGATGCCGCCGATCAGCCATGTGCTCGTCGATACAAGACCGATGGACGCCGAGGCGTTCGCGCCGAGTGCGCCGACCATCGCGGAGTCGATGTACTGCATGGCGATCGTCGTTATTTGTGTAAGTATCGCCGGAAGGCTCAAACGCCAGACCTCGCGGGCCTGCGCCTTCAGCTCCGGCAGCGTTTCTCTTTTCATATCATCATCCGGTCCGCGCCGTTTTTATTGACGGGGCGGTTTTTTCTGGTAAAATATAAGAATACAAATCTTTCAAACTTTCGGGAGCATGCCCAATGAAGAAACTGAAAAAACGCTTCAAAAACATCACGCCGCAGAGGCTGCTCACGCACGTTATCGTAACGCTTCTGTATCCGCTTGCGCGCGTGGTCATGGCCTCGTCGCAGCGGCTGCTCATTTTCACCGACTGCCTGACGATCGTCGCGGCGATCCTGCTCATCGCGGGTGTTGTCTACTCGCTCTATCTCCACGGCGACTTTGACATCAGCAGCTATGTGATGCGCCGCGCGCGCAGCAATGCGCCGAAGCAGACCTTTGAGGCGTACAAGGCGAACCAGAAAGAAAGAAGAGAGGCGTCTTTCAACTATCCTCTCTTCCTTGGAGCCGTATATATGGCGGCGGCGCTTTTTATCGCCTACGTCTTTTACTGATTCTTTGCGTTCTCGATCTCGGCGAGCTTCTTCTCGTAGCCTTCCATCTCTTTGTCTGTGGCAAAGACGAAGTGCCCGGGGCGGATCTCGCGCAGGGAGCGCAGCGCGCCGGACTGGTCCAGCTTGGAGGGGTCGTACACGATGGCACGGCGAGTCCGTTCAACGACCGGGTCGGGCATCGGCACGGCGGAGAGCAGGGAGATGGTGTACGGATGCAGCGGGCACTGGAACAGTGTCTCGGAATCCGCGATCTCCACGATCTCGCCGAGATGGATGACGGCGATGCGGTCGGCAATGAACCGGACGACCGAAAGGTCGTGCGCGATGAAAAGGTACGTGAGATTCTTTTCCGCCTTGAGCTTGTTCATCAGGTTGAGCACCTGCGCGCGGATGGAAACGTCCAGCGCGGAGATCGGCTCGTCCGCCACGATCAGCTTCGGGTCCATGATCATCGCGCGGGCAATGCCGACGCGCTGACGCTGTCCGCCGGAGAACTCGTGCGGATAACGGGACTTGTGCTCGGGCAGCAGGCCGACGTCCTTGAGCGCCTGATCGACCTTGGCAATACGCTCTTCCTCGTCCTTATAAAGGTGGAAGTTGTACAGGCCCTCGGAGATGCAGTACTCGATGGTGGCGCGCTCGTTGAGCGACGCCGCCGGGTCCTGGAAGATCATCTGGATGTTGCGGACGACGTTGCGGTCTTCCTCGCGGGAGATCTTGCCGGAAATGCGCTTGCCCTCAAAGAGGATCTCGCCGTTGCTGCACGGGTTGATGCGCATGATGGCGCGGCCCAGCGTCGTTTGACAACAGTGACATTTCCAGCACATTTAAGTCCCTTGTGTATTGCATCAATCCGAGCAGCCTCC
>ENA-UEYI01002302-UEYI01002302.1-human-gut-metagenome-genome-assembly--contig:-NODE-2302-length-13552-cov-3.108942_pt1 | contig 13552 bp, 12 predicted proteins | sample MGYA00242900_ERZ507916 | MGnify/ENA primary metagenome ERZ507916 (study PRJEB26167, sample SAMN06115521) | human gut metagenome | host: Homo sapiens | place: China:Chongqing | collected 2015-09-02...
GCATCGGCACGGCGGCCACGAGCGCAATTGGCTCGGGCGGCGCCATCACGGGCTTCATCCTCGGCGGCACCTTCCTGCCGATGGTCATGCTCGGCATCCATCAGACGCTCACGCCGATTCACGCGGAGCTACTCGCGCGCTACGGCGTCACGATCCTCCTGCCCGTGCTCGCCATGGCCGGCGCCGGTCAGGTCGGCGCGAGCTTTGCCGTCTACTGCAAGACAAAGAACCGCTTCCTCAAGAAGACGATTGCCTCCGCGCTGCCCGTCGGCATCATGGGCGTCGGCGAGCCCCTGATCTACGGCGTCACCCTGCCGCTCGGCAAGCCCTTCATCGGCGCCTGCATCGGCGGTGCCTGCGGCGGCGCTGTGCAGGCACAGTTCATGGTCGGCGCCGCCACGCTCGGCATCTCCGGCCTGCCGCTCGCCGCAGCGACCGACCAGATCCCCGTCTACCTCTTAGGCCTCGTCACGGCCTACATTGGCGGCTTCATCGCGACATGGCTCATCGGCTTCGACGACCCACCCGAGGAATCATGACGAGCGAACAAAACGCAGAAAGCAGAAAGGAAGTTTTACATGGAAAACGGAATCTCGCTTTACCCCGGTCTTGATAACACGCCAGACGAGAACCTGGCACTCTTAGAGAGGGCCGCGCAGGCCGGCATCCGGCGCGTCTTTACCTCCCTGCACATCCCCGAGACGGACGTCGCCGCACTCAAGCAGGAAATCGGCTCGCTCTTGCGGGCAGCCCGCCGCCATCACATGGAGGTCATCTCTGACGTCTCGCCCGCGACGTGCCAGCTGCTCGACCTGCCGGAATTCAACCCGGCCTCTTTCCGCATGCTCGGCATCACGACGCTGCGCCTCGACTACGGCTTCTCCGCCGAGGAGATGGCTCGCCTCACGCACCGCTTCCCCGAGATGCGCTTCCAGCTCAACGCCTCCACGATCACGAACCGCATCCTCAAGGATCTACAGGATGCGGGTACGGACTTCTCGCACATCGACGCCCTGCACAACTTCTACCCGCGCCGCGGCACGGGCCTCAGTGAGCCCGCCCTCGTCCACGCCAACATCCTGCTGCACCGCTACGGCATCCGCGTCGGCGCCTTCGTCGCGAGCCAGGGCCGCAGGCGCTCGCCGCTTGGCGACGGTCTGCCGACGCTCGAGGAGCACCGCGATGAGACGGCCGAGCTCTCCGCCCGCCACCTCGTCGCGCTCGGCTGCGACTCCGTCTTCCTCGCCGACTCCTTGCCGACGGACGAGGAAATCCAGGCCATCGGCCAGCTCCAGGGCGACCAGGTCACCTTGCACGCGCACTACATGACGAAAGACCCCGTCCAGCGCGAACTGCTCGCGCACACCTTCACCTCGCGCCTCGACGAAGCGCGCGACGCCATCCGCGCGCAGGAGAGCCGCCCGCTGCTGCGCGAGATGCACGCGACCATCCACCCCGACAACACGACGACGCACCCGATCGGCGCCATCACCATCGACAACGAAACGTACGGCCGCTACATGGGCGAGCTCCAGATCATCCGCATGCCGCAGCCGGCCGACCCGCGCACAAACGTCGCCGCCATGGTCGACGAGAGCGAGTGCAACTTGCTGCAATACATCACGCCGGGAAGAAAATTTTCGTTCCAGTTCGATAGCGAAACTGATAGAACGAGGCAGAAACTATCTTTCATTTCCGAAAAGGAAAGTTAACACCTGAAAACAGCAAGTAAATATATCTCTTGCCTCGTTGAAAGGCCAAGAGGAAGATTTGCCTGTGGCAAATCTGGAACAATGGCCTTATAATATAAATATATATCAAAATGCGAGAGGAAATACGAAACGAATGGAAGATACTAGTAAGAAGGAAGACCGCTGCGCGCTCTGCGAGATCAATCACCCGCATCCCGAACGCGTCCAATTTGCGCTGAAGCACAAGCTCGACGATGAGACGAGCCTGCACCTGGCCGACCTCTTCAAAGTGCTCGGCGACAAGACGCGCATCAAGCTGCTCTCCTTACTCGTCGTCGAGAAGGAGATGTGCGTCTGTGACATCGCTGAAGCCCTGCAGATGGGCCAGTCGGCCATCTCGCACCAGCTGCGCGTCCTGCGCACGGCAAGGCTCGTCAAGTACCGCAAGGAAGGCAAGGAAGCCTGGTATTCCCTCGCAGACGACCATGTCGTCAAACTCATGTGCCAGGGACTCGACCACGTGCGCGAGCTCTGACACACGCTATTGTTTCCCCGTCACCCCGTCAATATTCAGAAAGGACCCGATCGTATGCACAGGAGTCATTTTATCAAAGCCGGCCTCGTCGCCGGACTCTTTTCCGTGCTGTTCTCTGCCACGGTCTTCGCCGCACCTGTCCTCAAGCTCAATTCCTCTGGACGCGACGTCATGCTGCTGCAGCAGAAGCTCCAGAACGTCGGCTACACGATAAAGGACATCGACGGCATCTTCGGCGAGGAGACGCAGCGCGTCGTCACGCAGTTCCAGAAAGACAACAATCTGCGCGCGACCGGCGTCGTCAACAACGCGACCTGGCGCGCCCTCAAGGACACGAAGTCCATCCACCACGGCTCGATCAAGGATAAGGAAGCCCTGCTCGAGCGCCTCAAGAAGACGGCGCCGAACTACGGTCCGACCGTGCCCAACAACAAGCCGATCCTCGAGCGCAGCAAGGTCAGCAGCATCATCTCGACGGCCAAGTCTTATATTGGCGTGCCCTACAGCTTCGGCGGCGCGACGCCGAAGGCTTTCGACTGCTCGGGTTACCTGCAGTACGTCTTCGGCAAGAACGGCATCAGCATCCCGCGCCTTGCCGACGACCAGTACCGCCTCGGCCTGTACACGACGAGCAAGAGCCAGCTCGAGCCCGGTGACCTCGTCTTCTTCACGACCTACGAGCCCGGCCCCTCCCACTGCGGCATCTACCTCGGCAACGACCAGTTCATCCACGCCTCCTCAAGCCGCGGCGTCCGCATCGACAGCCTGTCCAACAGCTACTGGCAGCCGCGCTACATCGGCGGCAAGCACATCGTCAAATGATGAGCATCAAAATAGGAGATACCAACCAGATGGTATCTCCTATTTTGGTGTCATTTCCTCATATACTTTATTTCTGCAAGATCAAGAAAAAGAGTCCGACTGCCATCCGACCATTTGACAGAAGAAATCTGACCTTGCCTAGCAGGAATGGACTGACCTTAACGCGAATGAGAAAGAGGTTAATCTTTTCCAGAAAACAGAAATGAGGGACTCAAATGCTTTACACTATCGAGAACGACGAGCTCTGCGTGCAGGTGCGCGACCACGGCGCAGAGCTGCGCTCCATCAAGGAGCGCGAGGATGAGACGGAATACCTCTGGAACGGCGACCCGACCTGGTGGCGCTACAGCTCCCCGGTGCTGTTCCCGATCGTCGGCAAGCTCAAAGACAACAAGTACCGCGTCAACGGCAAGACGTACGAGCTGCCGAGCCACGGTCTCGGCCGCATCTCGGATTTCCAGCTCGTCGAGGAAGAGGCGGACCGCATCGCCTTCTCACTCTGCTGGACGGAGGAATCGCTCAAGCGCTATCCCTGGAAGTTTGAGCTGCAGGTGGCCTATGAACTCCACGGCAAACAGGTCAAGGTCATCTGGACGGTGCGCAACCACGACGACCATGAGATGATCTACTCCATCGGCGCGCACGGCGCCTACCGCTGCCCAATCGTGCACGGGGAGGAATTCTCCGATTGCTACCTAGAATTCAACCATGAGGAAGATGCGCCGAACATGCCGCTCAACAAAGAAGGCCAGTACCTGCGCACGCATGGCACGAAACCGCTCAAGGGCACGAGGCTGCCGCTCTGCTACGAGGAATTCAAGGACGACGTGCTCGCCTATCACAATCTCAAGTCGGACAAGGTCACGCTGCGCTCGACGAAGAGCAGCAAATCGCTCTCCGTCATCGCCAAGGACTTCCCCTACTGGGGCTTCTGGACCCCGAGCCAGGGCGGCGCCCCGTTCATCTGCCTCGAGCCATGGCACGGCCACGCCGACTACGAGGACTTCGACGGCGACTTCGCCGACCGCGAAGGCAGCGAACACCTCGCCGCCGGCGAAGAAGCGGTGTTTACCTATACGATTGAGATTGGCTGATACCAACAGCAACACCGACGGTAAGGGATGACAACACTGCGCTGGGGTGCAGCAGTGGCGGCAGGGCAGCAGGGCCCAACACTCCGCTGTACCCGACTGCTGAATCTTTTTTTACCCCTAAAATATATCCTGCCAAAAGAGCTAAACGCGCTCCGCTTGGACGACGCTCTTTTGTCAGGGTCCTGGTCGGGTAAAAAAAGATTCCTGACGCAGTCGGGCAACGCTCCGCTTATGGGCCCTGCCACCCTGCCGCCAAGTCACGATTGACCACTGAGGCCGCAAAAATCCGACGAAAAAAAAACGCTGGCAAAATCTGTCAGCGTTTTTGTATGCATGAAAACGAGCGATGCTGTAGCCAGAGGGACGGGGCTGGCCAGAAGCGGAGCGTTGAGGCCCTGCGTGAAGAACCGATTTTTTGCCATCCCGCCCTTGCCAAAGAGCGTCGTTCAAGCAACGCGCGTTTAGCTCTTTGGCAAGGATTGATTCTGAGGCAAAAAATCGGTTTAGCAGGGGCTCATCGCGCAGTGCTGGCCAGTCTCGTCCCGTCGGCTTTTTAAAACCTTTCTTTACAAAATTCAGCGGCGGCTCTCTGCCACTGCCTTGAAGGCCTTGCCTGCGGCCTCGATCGTGCGGTCGATGTCTTCGTCACTGTGTGCGCCGGACATGAAGAGCGTCTCGAACTGCGACGGGGCGAGGTAGATGCCCTGCTCGAGCATGCTCTTGAACCAGACCTTGAAGGCCTCCTGGTCCGATGCGCACGAGTCATCGTAATCGTAGACCTCGTGCTCGTTGAAGAAGATGCCGAACATCGAGCCCGCCTGATGCGCCTGGATCGTGACGCCGGCTTCCTTTGCCTTCTCGAGCCAGCCGAGCAGCAGCTTCTTCGTCTTGAGCGTCAGCATGCGGCTGTAGTCCGCCTCGCCCGGCTCCGGCTCTGCCGTGATGAGCTTGAGCGTCTCGATGCCCGCCGTCATCGCGAGCGGGTTGCCCGAGAGCGTGCCCGCCTGATAGACCGGGCCTGCCGGCGAGACCTTCATCATGATGTCGCGGCGTCCGCCGTAAGCTGCGACCGGCAGGCCGCCGCCAATGATCTTGCCGAGGCACGTGAGGTCCGGCGTGATGCCGTAGGCTGCCTGCGCGCCGCCGAGCGAGGCGCGGAAGCCGCACATGACCTCATCGAAGATCAGGATCGTGCCGTGCGCCTGCGTGAGCTCGCGGATCTTGCGCAGATAGCCCTGCTTCGGCGGCACGCAGCCCATGTTGCCCGCGACCGGCTCGATGATGACCGCTGCAATCTCGTCGCCCATCTCGTCCATGACCTTCGTGATGGCTTCGACGTCGTTGTAGGGCACCGAGATCGTGTCCGCCGCCGTGCCCTTCGTGACACCTGGCGAGCTCGGCACGCCGAACGTCGCCATGCCCGAGCCGGCGTTGACGAGCAGGCTGTCGCTGTGACCGTGATAGCAGCCGATGAACTTGACGATCTTGTCGCGTCCCGTGTAGCCGCGGGCCAGGCGCAGCGCGCTCATCGTCGCTTCCGTGCCCGAGTTGACCATGCGGATGACCTCGATCGACGGGTAGACCTTCATGACGAGCTTCGCGAGCTCCGACTCGAGAAGCGTCGGCGCGCCATAGCTCGTGCCGCGCGTCACCGCCTCCTGCAGCGCCTTGACGACGTTCGGATGCGCGTGACCGACGACCATCGGGCCCCACGAGCCCACGTAGTCGATGTACTCATTGCCATCGATGTCGAAAATACGGTCGCCCTTCGCCTTCGCGATGAACGGCGGGTTGCAGTCGACATTGGCGTACGAGCGGACCGGGCTGTTGACGCCGCCCGGCATGAGCGTCTTGGCTTCATTGAAAGCCGCCAGAGATTTTTCGAGATTCAACATATATTACTCCTCTTCCTTGAGCCATCTTGCCGCATCCATCGCGTGGTACGTGATGATGATGTCCGCACCGGCGCGCTTCATGCTCGTCAGCGTCTCGAGCACGATGCGCTTCTCGTCGATCCAGCCGTTTGCCGAGGCGGCCTTGACCATCGCGTACTCGCCGCTGACATTGTAGACAGCGACTGGATGATGGATGTGGTCGCGGACCTGGCGCACGACGTCGAGGTAAGCGAGCGCTGGCTTGACCATGATGATGTCCGCGCCTTCCATGACATCGAGGTCGACTTCCTTGAGCGCCTCGCGCGCGTTGGCCGGATCCATCTGGTACTGGCGGCGGTCGCCGAACTGCGGCGCACTGTCGGCCGCATCGCGGAACGGCCCGTAGTAGCCCTAGGCGTACTTGACGGCGGAGCTCATGATGGAGACATTCTGGAAGCCGTGCTCATCGAGCGCCTCGCGGATGGCGGCGACGCGGCCGTCCATCATGTCAGACGGCGCGATGATGTCGGCACCAGCCTCAGCCTGCGAGACGGCGACCTTCTGCAGGAGCTTGAGCGTCTTGTCGTTGTCGACGTAATGGCCTTCGAGATGGCCGCAATGGCCATGCGTCGTGTACTGGCAGAGGCAGACATCGCCGACAATCATGAGCTCTGGCACAGCAGCCTTGATGGCCTTGATGGCGCGCTGCACCGGGCTCGTCGGATCCCAGGCAGAAGAGCCATCCGCATCCTTGTACTCCGGCAGGCCGAAGACCTCGACAGCGGGGATGCCGAGCGCCGCGATCTCCTTGGCGAGCTCGACGGCGTTGTCGACCGAAAGGTGGTAGCAGTTCGGCATGCTCGGGATCTCTTCCTTGACATGCTCACCCGGGACGACGAAGATCGGATAGACGAAGTCCTTTGCGGAAAGGGTCGTCTCCCGGACCATGGCGCGCATGGCCGGCGTGATGCGCATGCGGCGCGGACGAAGCTTCTGGTTATACATAACAACAACATCTCCTAAATACATCGATGTCTGGCAGATACCTGCCATGGCAATCGCAAAACAGAATGAAGTGCGTCTCTCTCAGACGAGGTTCTCGCGCATCGCTTCGACGAGGCCCTCGATGGTGTAGCGCGAGGCCACGATAGCGGGATCGATGCCGTGCTTGCGGGCCGTCTCGGCCGTCACGGGGCCGATGCAGGCCGTCTTGACGCCCTTGAGAGGCTCGATGCCGCCGAGCAGCTTGACAAGATTCACGACGGTCGAGGAGCTCGTGAACGTCACGAAGTCAATCGCACCGTTCTCGAGCTCTTCGCGAAGAGCTGCCCGCTCCTCCTCACTCGTCTCTGCCATGACCGTCTGATAGACCGGCACGACATCGACTTCGGCGCCCTGCTCGCGCAGCTTCTCGGGCAGGATCTCTCGCGCAACAGCGGCGCGCGGCAAGAGGATTTTCGCATGCGGCGGCAACTTGCCCTTGAGCGATTCTAAGATGCCCTCAGCGCGGAACTCCTGTGGCACGACGTCGGCGCGGATGCCGTACGACTGGAGCTTCTTTGCTGTCGTCTGCCCGATGGCCGCGACCTTCGCGTAGCCGAGCGCGCGAACATCCTTGCCTGCGGCAAAGAGGCGCTGCATGAAGCGCTCGACGCCGTTCGTGCTCGTGAAGATCAGCCACTGATACGAGTCGAGCTTCGCGATGGCCGCATCGACGGCCGCATAGCCGTCATCGGGCGCGGCGATTGCGATAGCCGGCTTCTCGATGACGCGGGCGCCGAGCTCTTCGAGGCAGGCCGTGAGCTTCGAGGCCTGGCTGCGCGCGCGCGTGACGAGCACCGTCTTGCCAAAGAACGGCTTCTGGCTCAGCTTGTCGAACCACTGCAGCTTGCCGCGCAGCTTGACGACCTCGCCGACGATGAAGATGGCCGGGGGCTTCAGGCCCGCCTGCTGGACATCTTCGGCGGCCTTGCCGACCGTCGTCATGAGGACTTCCTGCTCCGGCTTCGTGCCCCAGCGGATGACGGCGGCCGGTGTATCGGCCGGACGGCCATTTTGGATGAGCTCCGCCGTGATATGCGGCAGGTTGGCCACGCCCATGAGGAAGACGAGCGTATCGACGCCCGTCGCTAGCTTGTCCCAGCGGATGTTGCTCTTGCCCTTCGTCGGGTCTTCATGGCCCGTGACGACGGCGAACGACGTCGCGATGCCGCGGTGCGTGACAGGGATGCCAGCATAGGCCGGCACCGAGATGGCCGACGTGATGCCCGGCACGACCTCGAACGGCAGGCCGTTCTCCTCGAGCAGCAGACCCTCCTCGCCGCCGCGGCCGAAGACGAACGGGTCGCCGCCCTTGAGGCGCACGACCGTCTTGCCCTCTTTTGCCTTATCGACGAGCAGCTGGTTGATGTCCGGCTGCTTCATCGTGTGGTGGCTCGAGGCCTTGCCGACGTAGATGAACTCCGCATCGCGCGGCGCCCAGCCGAGGATGCGGTCATCCGCGAGGCGGTCGTAGACGACAACCTCGGCCTTCTTCAGGCAGTCCACTGCCTTGAGGCTGATGAGGCGGTAGTCTCCAGGACCCGCCCCGACCAGATATACCATACCTGCCATAATAAAACTCTCCTCTTATCAAATGATTGGACTATCGTCAGTGCACCGGGCTCCGTCACGCCTTGCGGTCGAGCAGCAGCCCGATCTCGTGCAAGATCGCGATGCCGCCCATCGCGAGCAATTTGTCAGCAAGTGCCGTGCCGAGCGACTCGGCCTCCGCCGCGCTGCCCACAGCAGCATCGCGGTAGAGACGCGCGCCGTCGAGCGAGGCGATGACCGCCTCGACGTGCAGGCGTCCCTCTGCCTCTGGCACAGCGTAGACGCCGACCGGCACCTGGCAGCCGCCCTCGACGCGGGCCAGGAAAGCGCGCTCCGCCCTCGCACAGGCCACGGTCGCCTCGTCGTTGAGGAAGGCGATGAGATTGCGGACCTCACGGTCATCCTCGCGCGTCTCGATGGCCAGTGCCCCCTGCCCGACGGCGGGCAGCACCATCTCGCGCGGCAGCACCTCTGTGATGCGGTCGGCAAAGCCGAGACGCTTGAGGCCGGCCACGGCCAGGATGATGGCATCGAAGTGCTCGCGCTCGAGCTTCTCGAGCCGCGTGTTGACATTGCCGCGCAGGTCCGAAATCTGCAGGTCCGGCCGCGCGTGCAACAGCTGTGCCTTGCGGCGCAGGCTCGACGTGCCGACCTTCGCGCCCTGCGGCAGATTTTCAAGCGTTTTGTATTTCGGGCTCACGACGGCGTCGCCCGGGTCAAAGCGCTCTGTGATGGCGGAAATGACGAGTCCTTCCGGCACCTCTGTCGGCATGTCCTTGAGGCTGTGCACCGCGATGTCGATGCCGCCGGCGAGCATATCCTGCTCGAGCTCCTTCGTGAAGAGCCCCTTGCCGCCGATCTTGGCGAGCGGTGCGTCGAGGATCTTGTCGCCCTTCGTCGTCATGAGCTTCTTCTCGACGCGCAGCTCTGGATAGCGCTTCCTAAGGCAATCCGCTACATAGTCTGCCTGCCAGAGCGCGAGCTTACTGCTTCGCGTCCCGATAACGATTGTGTCGTTCTTCACTCGTCGCCGCCTCCCCTATGGTGTCCAGCTTGAACAAGGCCCGCATGGCCTCGATGTAGAATGCTTCCTGCGGCGTGCCGGCGGAAGCGTTGAGCTTCATCATCGGCATGCGCAGGATCTTGCGCACGATCATGCGCGTCATGTGCTCGATCTGCCGGCGCTCCGACTTCGTGAGGTCCGGCAGCTTCGACGAGGCGCGGCGTATCTCGCGCAGGCGGATGCGCTCGCAGCGCTCTGAGAGCAGCGCCATCAGCGGGCGGAAGGAGAGGTACTGGAACTTGTCCTCGATGGACTTCACTTCCTCCTCCACGATCGCATGCGCGAGCTTCGCCTCCTGCTGCCGCTCCTCCTTGTGTTCGTCGACGACAGCCTCCAAGGCATCGATATTGTAGAGCGTCACGCCCTTGATGTTCTCGACCTCCGGGTCGACGTCGCGCGGCACGGCGATGTCGATGAAAAAGAGCGGCCTGCCCTTGCGCTTCGTCATGAGCTGGCGCGTCTCCCAGGGCTTGACGACGTAGTGCGGCGCCCCCGTCGACGTCACGATGACATCGACATCCACCGCCTGCTTCAGCGCTCCCTCGAACGGGACGGCCTCGCCGCCGAACTCTGCGGCCAGCTGCTCTGCCTTCTCGATGTGGCGGTTGGCCACGTAGATCTTGCGCACGCCGTGCGCGACGAGGTGCTGCGCCGTAAGTTCCGCCATCTTGCCCGCGCCGAAGATCAGCGCATTCGAAGCAGAAAGCGAGCCGAGCTTTTCCTGCGCGAGCTCGACTGCCGCATAGCTTACCGAGACCGAGTTGTAGGCGATGCGCGTCTCCGTGCGCACGCGCTTGCCCGTCGCGATGGCGCGGTGGAAGAGCGTGTTGAGCACCGTGCTCGTCGTGCCCGCCTCGCGCGCGATTGCATACGCCTCCTTGACCTGCGAGAGAATCTGGCCCTCGCCGAGCACGAGCGAATCAAGGCTCGAGGCCACGTTAAAGAGGTGGCGGATGCATTCCTCGTCGACGAACGAGTAGAGGTAAGCGTCGATGTCTTCGTCGTTGCCCGTCAGGTCAAACAGGAACTGCTTGAGCGTCGCGATGTCTTCCTTCGCATCGTCGACGACGGCGTACATCTCGCTGCGGTTGCAGGTCGAGAGCACGACGGCCTCCGATATTCCCTCGTATTCATTGAGATTTTCCAGACCATCGCGGACGGACTGCCGGGAAATCGAGAAGTGCTCGCGCACCTCCACCGGTGCCGTCTTATGATTTAGGCCTAAAATCAATAATTGCATGTCGAATCATTACCTCCGCCCGGTTCAAACGACCGGCCTTGACTAACTCCATGATATCCCGCGACAGTGCCATGCGCCAGAACGCCTGCCGGTCATCGCTCGTCGGCAGCTTCTCCTTCATCTCCTGACGGATGGCCGCAAGCCTCTCGATCCAGAGCCCGAAGGCCGGCGGGAAGGCCTGCTCGAGCTGCTCTCGCAAGCTCCGCGAGAAGGCGGGACTAAGGCCGCCCGTGCCGATGGTCAGCAGGAAGCGGCCGCGCCGGATGCTCGCCGGCACGAAGAAATCCGAGAGCCCCGGCTCGTCGGCCACGTTGACGAGCGCGTGTGCTGCACGCGCCTCCTCGGCCGCCATGCGGTTGACCTCGCGATTGTCTGCGGTGCAGAAGACGAGGAACGGGCGCACGCGCTGCAGGAAGCCCGCCTCATACGGCTGGGCCAGCCAGAAGAAGCAGCCCGTCGAGGCCTCCTGATAGAGGAGATTCGTCAGCGTCGGCGCGATGACAATGAGATGCGCGCCAGCCTGCAGCAGCACGTGTGCCTTGCGCTCCGCGACGCGCCCACCGCCTATGACCACGCAGACGCGTCCCGCAATCTCCATATGGATCGGATACTGCACGCTCATCCCCCCGCCTATAACCTGAACATTCATCAATTACGAATCTCATTCACTTATTGTAATCACCTTCTTATTATAACGGATGTTTATGCAAAAGAAAAGAAGCTCTGTCCAAAAGTCCGCATGACTTTTCGCAAAGCTTCTGATTTCGTCTTTCTTGCACGTCTTTCTGTATCGCCTCAGGTCGCGCCCGCGTCGGGGATGACATGGGCCGTCAGGAAAATCATGATCTCGGATTCGGAGCGGCTCTGGCGCACGCTGCGGAAAAAGCTGCCGAGGATGGGCAGGTCGCCGAGGAACGGGATTTTCGAGAGCGTGCGTGACTCATCGCTGCCGATGAGTCCGCCAATGACCATCGTCTCACCGTCGCACAGGCTGACCGTCGTGTCGGCGCTGCGGTTCTGGAAGCGGTAGGCCTTGATGTCCTCGACGTAGAGCGGCGAGCTGACCTCCGTGTGCACCGTCGCCGTGATGCGGCCGTCCTCGTGGATGCGCGGCGTGCAGCGCAGGATGATGCCGGCCTGCCGGTAGGTGTAGGTCGTCGTCGTCGTGTTATTCGTCACGGACTGCGTCGGCACGGGCACCTCGCCGCCGATGTTGATGAGCGCCTCCCTGCCCTGCACTGTCGTGATGTTCGGCCGCGCGAGCATCTTGGCCTTGCCTTGCGTCACGAGTGCCTGGATTGTCGCGCTGTAGTAGAACTCGAATGGCACGCCCTCCGGACCGCGGCCAAACTGGATGATGCCCGGCACCGTGCCGTCCTGCGTATGGCGCTTGATCTCCTTCTCCTGCACTTCGTTGGCCGAGCCCTTGTGGCGGTACGTCGTCTCAAAATCCGGGTACTGCGGCAAAGAAGACCACTGCCACTCAACGCCGAGCTTCTTCGATGCATCCTTAGAGAGGGCCAGGACCTTTGCCTCGAGCGAGACCTGGCGCGGCTTGCAGTCGAGCTGCTGTACGACCTTCGCGACGTTGGCCGCCTCGGCTGCCGTGCCATAGAACAGCACGGAGTTCGTCGCACTGTCGACGAGGACGCGGCGCGCTGTGCCAGCCTCCTGCCCATCCGCAGTCTTATCCCCCGCGGCACTCCTCAGAGACAGTTCAGCCGCACGCGCAAGATCTGCTGGATCCGCGTGGCGCACCGGATAGACATGCACGCTCCGCAGGGCATCCGCCCGCGGCATCGTCGTCACGAGATACGTCGAGCCCTCCTTGACGAGCACGAGCCCTTTCGATGCAGCGATCATGCGCAGGAGCTTCGCTGGCTCCTCCGTCGCATGTAGCGTCACCGTCCCCGCAACGCTGTCGTCGAGCACGATGTTCTCGTGTGCAGTCCGCGCCAGCGACAGCAGCACCGAGCGCACATCGCCTTCGACGACCTGCATCTCAATTGGCGCCGCCTCTCCCCAGCTGCCGCCCAGCAGCAGAGCGCCGAGCAAAATCCCCTGCCAGCCTCGTTTCCAACTGTTCATCTCCTGGCCTCCTTCTCTCCATCTACCTCTTTTCTACTTCTTTTCTCTCTCGAACTATGCGTCTGATCTATGCGGCTTAGCTAAACGAGGCCATCGCCAGCCATATCTCGCCCTCAGGCCCGCGCAGACGCACGCCCGTCCTGCCGATCTCGACGACCTCATAGGCGAGGAATCGCTCGCCGACCGCAAGCGATTGGCTCGTCCTGCCGTCCGACAGGATGACGAGCGGCTCCACGCCGCCCTGCACGATGCCGCGCAGGGCCAGTACAGCCCTCGGTTCCTTTTCTTCTGGTGCAGCGCGCACAGCAGGTGCCGCCCCATCCGACGGCGCAGCGGATGCTCCTGTGCCCTGCGGCACCGGGGCAAGTTGCTGCAACGGTTCTTTTCGTTCCTGCGATGGAGTAGCTTTACCGGATGGCTTCTCCTTTCCCACTGGTGCCGTCACCGTCTCGCCGCGCTTCTCATGCGCGGGCGAGAACGGATTGCGCAGGTCCTCGATGGCCACCTGGCTCTCCATGCCGCGTATCTTCTCGTAGCGCGCAGCCCTCTGCTT